>Ga0194135_10001948_pt1 | contig 12483 bp, 17 predicted proteins | sample LitLau_LLRF_2013_FD_134024 | JGI IMG/M metagenome (GOLD analysis project Ga0194135, IMG submission 134024) | Freshwater sediment microbial communities in response to fracking from North America - Little Laurel Run_MetaG_LLRF_2013 (version 2) | ecosystem: Environmental > Aquatic > Freshwater >... | reverse complement strand
CCTCCAGGAGGAGCGGCGGTACCTCCAGGAGGAGCGGCGGTACCTCCAGCAGCAGCGGAACTCCGTCCGGATGAAATGGCTGCGGATCCAAAACAACAAGGGGCTAACATGGGAGCCCACTATCCCAAAATGGTCACCCCCAACATCACGTGCTTGATAGCGGACGATTTGAATTCGAGGCTCAAGGCCATTGCCGCCGAGTTCGGAGTGCGGCCCACTAAAAAGTGTCCAAAGAAACTCCCGGTAATTTAAAAACCCTTATATTCTTAAAATCCCTGCCCCGGTGACGCCTCTCTGAATCCTTTTCAGTGTCAACAGTACCTGTCTTGCTCAATATGGCGAACTGGATTTGTAAGTTTTTCCATTTCATAACTCCCCCCACTCCTCAAAAACTCTGCGCATGTACGTTACGCTTTTGTTGACTTCGGACCAACTCCATCCGTATCCCTTTTCAGATTGTCGCCAAGAATTTCACGGTAGACAAAGAAAAGGCCACGAGTTTCTATTACCAACTCTTCATTTGGTTGCATGACTCGAAAAGATCGGAAATCCTGAGTATTTTTGAAGAATGTGTCAAATACTATGGTGAGTAGACACTGAATTGGTAGGTGGGAAGGATATAAATTGAGCTCAAGTGACATGCGGACTTCCATTTGTGTAGGTCTCGACAAGCCCTTTACTGGGGTATCACTGGATGACGGTGAGCCTGAAAATCCCTCAGAGGTCGGTCACCAGCACGCGCAGAAGAAGAAGAAGAGGAAGAAGCACAAGCTACGACGGCGTGAGACCGTATCCGAGCACGCGGCTTATGTCGGTCCTGATACTGCTCCTGCCGGAGGAGGGACGGAAGTGGGGACGGTAGGAATGACGGTGCCGGTAACAAAAGAAGGCATGTCCGACCCAAAGGATGGACTCAAAGACTGTCGGGTTCGAGTTGAGGACTATTTTGAATGTTTTGACACCGTCATAGTCAAGGTTACAATTTTCTAAATCCTGGAAGTGGGGATGATGGAGGAAGTTACTAACAGTGTAATTTGATGATCCCTCTTTCTAGGGACTGTGCTATTGGCCAGCTATTGAACATGCCTGAAGAGTGTAATAAGAATACTGTCATCACTCCATCACCACATGATTCAAGGTTATTAATTGAGCTCTCAGTTTAATTCATGATTGGATTTGGATATAAGTAAAATAATTTAAAATTTAAAGTCTTCCAGTCCTAGTTTCCCTTTTTTACAAATGGCACCAAACAGACTCCTTTTGATGAACTCCTGAAATATTTGAGTTCCCAACTAATTCCAGCAGGATATATAACACAAAAGTAAGAATCACAATAAACACAAGTCTTTAGACTGCCTAAAAGTATTGAGATAGGGGACTTCTCTCACAGTGCGATCCGTGACGACGAGCGTAAAACTGCCTTCACGCTCCCTGCGTATTTAGATTTACCTAAGCTACAGACCTTATTTGTAAAGCCTCTTCAAAATCAAATCCCTAAAACACGTTCACTTGAGCTTGATCTTATATAACTTTAATTTGAATCCGAGTATTTCTGATATGACTCCGCTGAAGGCAGAGAGAATCACTAGTCTCGTCACGTTGTAAAAGTAAGGGTTGCTGGCAAAGCTGGAAATCTTGAATGGATCCTCCAACTCCTGGAAATGGAACCAATTTAGATACAAATTGAAGGGAATTTTGATGGATTTGAGTCAATTCAGACAAGGTTCTTTCTTACTTTGAGTAACTCTGAAGCTAATTTGAGAACATTGTTTGCCACCATGAGCTCCTCTTTCTTGTGTGGCTTCTGCTCCATTTTTAAGTAAAGATTCAACTGCAAAATAAAAACGGGGAGTTGATCTCTAAAGGAATTGTATTGGAGAGTGGGAGAGAGAGGGAGAGTGAAGTGAGGTTTTACTTGTTCTGTAATGATAACAGAGAGATTCCGATACTTCTGACTTATGCGTGACCCCAAGGTCATGAACCGCATGAGGTAAATCCCAAGACACAACGTCCACCCGATCACTTCCAGATTGTACAAATAGTACAACCGACTCGACTCCTAAATTCAACCAGTCACCGACCATTACTTATCACCACGGCTTCATTTTATGGAGCATTTGAGGAATAGGACCACTTCCGCATCAACTTACTTTAAGTAGCTCCACCGAAATGAAGCAGATGAGTATGAGGGTTGCAATGAAAGTGGCTGAGACAATTGTATCCACTGACCGTTGTGGACCTCTTCTCTATAAAAATAAAAATCAAAAAAAAAATCAGCAAGTTGAGATGGAATTTGGACATATACGGAATTTTTTAAAACAAGTTTGTGTTCGAAAGTAGGACCTACCTGAAGATATGAACGAATAGACAACCAAGTTTTGATGTTCCTCACTTTCTGCACGTGCATGACGGTCCGAAAAATGAAATAAGAGAACAAAATTGTTACGTCGTCATGAAAGGAATCAAAAATTTATACCTATCGTAAGGATTACGTACTACTCTCGTAGTTGCTTATGAATTGAAAAAATGGTGAAAGGTGAAAACAGACGGTGGTTTCAAATCTGAAGTTGGAGTGTCTGTTTTTCGAACGCAAATGTCAAAAAGGATACAGAATCAGTCAATCAAAAAGGATACAAAATAAAGTGGGAGAAAGTACCAATACCAATACCTAGGTTGCATTATAGCAGACTAGAATCCTAGTTTTGCTAATGGCTATGGTTGCATTTACCAGATTTATATCTATGATTTAATTAGATTTATGATTATTCTCAGTAGATGAATTAAATCGGTTCATTACACTCACATTAAGCCGAAAATGAGGAATATTTGACTTTTTTGACTTGCGGGTGGATGTAATTCGTGAGAATAGTTTAGAGTAGAGGAATCGCTGTTTATAAGTTTTCTCGGCCACAGCGAGGAGAAAGAAGACACAAAGAGCAAGAGCCAGACGCTCAATCCCACTAATCACCAGCATCACGCGAGTCCTTTTGTTAATGGGAAACATGAGAAATTATTAAAAAGTTCAGTTGCAATTTCTATCATTAATATCGTCATCACAGGAATGCGGAGAGGGAAAGGGAGGTGTTATTGAAATGAGTTCCTTACCTTAGGTCATCCCCGCAAGCCACCGTGACGACATCACAAATGTACTGACTAGTTTTAAAAATGTCAAAGTCATCCATCTCGAAGTTTGCAGTGTTGAGCCTCCAACAGCCGGGGAGAACGGCCAGCATGATACTAAAGCAAATCCCTGTGAGGCCCCAAACCGGAATTACTCCATTAAGACCCAATTTTAATTATGCAGGATGTAAGACTATAAGAAGCTTGAAGTCAAAGGAAATCCCTTACCAAGGTACAAGTAATCCGAGTTCTCCCTAGCACGCTCCACTTTGGCGATGATGAGAGCACTTATGTCCAGCACGGAGAGATCCGCCTTCTTGGCTTCCTGCCCTTCCCAGATTGTGCAACTAACTTTATCGGAAGATGCGCAGCTTGGACTGACTGTCTTCCCCAAGTGCTGAAAAAAGAAAAAGAAATTGGAAGGCTATGAAAACAAACAGAATTGGATTGACTGACTCCAGGAGCGCTGCCTGCACCTTTTGAAACTCCCAAGCAAAGGGGTCATCATTGAGCTGAGCTTCACTCGGTTCATCATCATCCTCTGAATAGTTTGCTTCTTCTTCCACGTAGTCATCATCTTCCGAATTGGTTGTAACCTGACCAACAGTAATTAAGAATTAAACCTTGCTTCCACGAGCACACCGCTAAAATTTCCTTTTAGTAGGATTACGGATCATTAAATGAGGAGAAAAGGTAAATGGATTGACGGGAATGGCTCCAGTACTGACAAGTAGACAATAAGTACAAATAGTAAACTAAATTACCGCTGTCCACTCGGACCTCCGTACTTCTTCCTCATCATCATCCACGAGACCATTGGAAGGGCGAGGCTCTTCACTCATTTGATCATCTGCTTCCTCCTCCAAATCGTCATCCTCCTCATCCGTGCATGAATTATTCCCACTGCTACACTCCCCACCTGAAGCACTCGGCGTTGTGGTGCTGACAGACTGTTTACTAAAGTTTCGCTTTCGCAAAGCAGTGGTTAAAGTAGCAGGAGTAGTGGCGTTATTAGTTTGCCCATGCACCTTCCCATCCATCATTTGACCCCCATTCGACATTCCCAAGCACCGATTCTGTTCCTCCACATACTGACTCACGGTCTGAGCCAAGTTCTTTTTGATGATTGGGTCCCTGATGACGTCGTGAGATTTGATCATGGCCATGACATTCTTCGTCACGGCAAAATTACATTCGTCATGGACGTCTTCGTGCTCGTGCCCAATCTCTTCCGGAATCCCTTCATCTTTATCTGAATTTGAAGGAGAAATAGACTTGGTGTTAGGAGTTGACTCTTCAAGGAAAAGTACTTTTTTACTTGTCGAAGGACTAAGGCTGCTGCTGCTGGCAGACGGGCGCGAGGGTGGAGCCAAGTGAGACTGCTGCTCATACTCAAGTGGTGGGCCGAGGACGAAGGTGATTGGTGGAAGGTTGCTGCTGACGCGACGGCGTGACGGGGGGAGACGTGAGGGGCGGCGGACCTTTCGGCTGGGTTTCCCGCCGACGGAATTCCGCCGCTTGAGTTTTGGCTCACGGCGAGGAGACCGATTGGTCGTTCCTGTGGGTGGGGGCGTAATGTGTCGTCTGGATGTTGACCAATGGGTGGAGACTATTTGAGAGTGGAGGATTGTAAGTATAAACATGAGGACAAATGGGCTGAGGATGTCGCTGGTCTGGACGGGGACGGGTGCAGGAGGTTGTGATGACCCAGCAGGATCTGGGACCGGCCCAATCGTGACTGTGACATTGGAGACCGTTGACGGCGGGAGAGGTTGTGTGACGTAGAGCGCCAAGTTAAAGGCTTGTGCCACGTAGAGGAGAATAAAAATGATGTAGAGGGTTTGGGAGGTCTGTGATGACCACCATTCATGATAGAATGGCAAGAAAATGAAGCGGAGGAGCGCATGACGAGTGACCGTGAATAAACCGTGCTTCGGCTTTGCTTTAGGGAAAGACGAACCTGTCAACCAGAACCAAAAAAAAACAATTAAGCAATGACAAAAACTTAAGATATAAACAAACAATATACAATTCCTGATTCGAAGTTCAATGACATCATGTGAACCCTGAAACTCCTGTCAGACGGTGACCAGAGGCTCAGGGTCAATAATGGAATTCCTTAATAGCATATAAAATCCCTCCGCCTGGATTGATTGGTCTTACCTTGGACTAGATCGAGATCAATTAAATCATTCCCTAACTTAGCAGATTTTGTGGATATATGAGCAATTCCATGTAGGATGCGTTCTTCAATTGACTGTTCCCATTTGGCCTTATCGTAAGCCCCCACGTGGTTCTGGTACCTACGACGAAGAAGATCCATTTTAGTAATGAACATGTCCCGGAAATTCATATCCTGTTGAGCAGCACACTTCTCTCTCTCTCAAACATATTCCCCACTCCAGAACAATCCAACAACAATTGAGTCCAAGAATGGCCCTGGAGACACTCGACTCGAGAGCTTATCCACTACTTTGGCACTTGGACGTCAGCCAATTCAATTGACGACTTTTCGTTTAGACGCCTTTATAGGCTCACGTCGACGTCACACCCTTCTTTTGGATTCCAGAATATTCCCAATTGTCTTTAAATGGTGGCGCTGGAGCTGGAGGTGAGAACTGATTTGGCCAAGTACCAAAAAACTATAGAACCCCCATATCCCCACGTTTACCTTAGACCAGAAGCTACATTACGCACTTCTCCGCTCTGGTTGTGGTTATCTTTTGTTGTTGGATTTTCGGAGCATGGAGATAAGAGAAGAGAGAGAGAGAGACGGAAGTGGTCATTGACTCATAAATTTATCAGAATTCGGAAATCGGTTATTCATTAGTATACTCCTTACCTGGTGAGAATTGTGTTGAGATGATCCAGAGGCATCCTCCATCCAGCGCGTGCAGGTCGAAAGGAGATGGATGACCTTATCAAATGCACATTGACAATTTGGAGGAATCCTCTACTAAGCCTCCCGTCCTCTGACTAACTCCAGCACCAGCAATTGAAGAACCAGAGAAGATGAAATGAAAAATTCGTTCTTAGCAGGACGAACGCAGCAGATGCAGCATCCCAGACGATCTTCTCCGCTCAGCTGTTTCCTCTTTTTTTTTCGATGGATCTTGCTCTTTCCTTTTGTTTTTTTTTGCCCACGCACGCGGAAGTTGATGAAAGAAGACAAACAAAGGCAAAGGTTCGTTGTATCGTTGTAACTGTACCCAGAGACCTCGGTCCTTGTCAATTCCGCTGCGAATTGGTGAATAGAGTATAAATTATAAACAGACCCAGACCGGCGGCGGTAAGCGCAGATGGGTTAATGCAAATACAAGACGGATTAACAATGGTGGTGGTGGTGTTTGAGCGATAACATGAATGGTCTCGATCTGGACATGCCTCTATATTATTGTTTACTCCTTTACAGATTAATCAAATAGTAAACAAATAGAGGGGATTTGTTTTCGTTTACCCAAGTTTAGTAATGGCGGACACAAAATCTGCTAACAATTACTGGCGTTTTGTTCAGCTCAACAACAATAGAGGACCTAAAATCCGAGCATTTAACTACTGTAACCTGGAATTGCGACTACGCCAATTAAATAAAATTAACTTACCTCCGTTGCGGGGGCTGTTCGTTGACGAATAATTCTTTACTTTCACTTACGTTCTTTTCCAGGAAGCTTTGATTATTAATTCTCCAAGGACACTCCCCGTCAAACTTGTTCTGCCTCCTCACTGGATGGGAATCTGCAGAGGATTTGAGTAGGCCAAGGTCAGGGGAAGCTCCCCGGGACTGACTCCTGCTGACTGCCTTTCTTAGAAAGAAAGGAGCACAGCACCGTTCCGTTGGAAGAATTTGGCGAGAGTGCAAGTGCGTCAGTCAGGCAATCCTTTGGAGAAAGTTTTCTCTGTGTGGGCATTTCGCCAGGAGTGAGTGCGTAAATTCAATGAAATAGTTGTGCAAATTTTACCCTGCGCGTGCCTTTCTGTTCTAAATTTGGACTGACAAGTTCCAATGCAAACAGTATATCTATGACCTCGGCTTGTCCGTCTCTTTATCTCTCCCAGCGGTTTCCAGCCTCAGGCGTCCAATTTAAATTAATTAAGTGTTATATCTTCAAAATAACTGATACGGATGACCTTTAGACTGTTGTTGGACGATGCGAACCCTTAGGGCTCTTAGATATCCAAAAAAAACAACAATTAAATAAACTTGAATTGAAATCGAAAATGTGCAACTTTATTAGGTCAAAGGTAAGGAATAAGTTGTTTGCTAATATGTCAAGCATTTTCTGCGTTTCTCCCCGTGTCATCACGCCCATCCATCAAGGCTCCCTTGCGTTGGAGAAAGATTTCTTCCGCACTGGACAAGGGCTGGTATTGGCTCCGTGTCCGCCGAGTGATCCGGGAAATGATGACAATCAGGAAAATCCAAATGATGAGGCAAACGACTGAAAAGGTCCCCAGGTGGATCCAAATCCAAGTTTCTTTGGAGAAATGAATCAAAAATTAAGAATATCTTAATTAAATGACACCACCACCAAAGGGATGACGTGATGCTCGGAGGCGTCACCAGGAATTGGAGCCTCCGTCACTGGTTCCTGGGTTTCCAACTCAAAGAGCATTTTCACAAGGTCATCAAAGATGCACGTGTAGAGGCCGGCCTGGCTTTCGTTCAATGCTCGGAAGTAAAGCCCACCACGGTTACGCGTGTAAGTTATTCCCACTGACCTCTGGTCCATCCTGGATGCATCCGACAGGCTCAGGATCTTGTTATCTTTTAACCAAACCACATCCGCCGCTGGATCACTGCCAAACATGCCCAAGGATAACATATTGACCCAAACTGAATTGTATAATGCGTAAATCTTTTGCAAAAAAAAGGCAAAGAATCAATTACTCGGCACATAGGAGTGTTACGGATTCTCCAAGCGTTCCAATCACGGTTACAACTGCCGGGGGTTCCACACTGACCGAGGACGCAATGAGCTCAGCAGTGTCGGACGGGCCTAATCCCGCTAAACTACACTCCCCTTCACAGGGCAACTCTTCAATAAAATCCAAAATGGAGTTGACACTTTTCCGCAACTGGGAAGTTAGGAAACGTTTTAGCATGGTTGAATGGCAGGAGAATTCGTAGCCATAATCCATCGCTGAGCGTCCCCGCTTCCGTCCACTTTCCTTTCCTGCTAAAGTGGGGATGCTGAGTTGACAAATCCCGGTTCGCATGCTCACCCCGTGCTCGCGACCACAGGTGTGGCACCTTCCCCATTTTGACCATTTATGAGACACCTATGGACCCAATATGTTTTCAATGAAACTGAATTGAACCGAAACACGCTTTCTCTAATCAGACTGTTTTACACTGTAGCTGTGGAGGCTGGAATTGGTTGAGAACCACTTTTTCAGATCACTTTCATACTCATCCCGGAGCTTCTTGTTCAGTGGAGCCACATTCTCCTTGTGATATTCCAAAAAATCAGCAGCACTCCCACGCCGTGGCTCCAATTCACCCAAGTCACCAACAGCTATAGAGAAGAAAATTATAAATTGAAGGCAGAAAGTAGATGGGGACGAATTGAGGAATCCAGAGTTGCCAACCATCAAGGAGAAAGTTGAACTTTGGTGAATCGTCATCGAGTCCTTGACAGAAATACAAAGCCCCATCGGCCTCTGTAAAGTTCTTGATGATGAGTCGATGGTCCTCTTCATCCACTACGAATTTTCGCGATTCTGGAGGATATTCCAAATGGAGTGGAACAAGTTTGAAGCGCTTGGAAGCCAAAAACTTTTCGTAGTAATACCACACTTTGGGAACGGGTTCTGCCCGTTCATTACTAGGCACAAGGAACACTATGGAAAGGCATGCTATAAGGACATGAGAAATCAAATGAGCTCCGGCTGAAGTTACCAGTAGTGACACTCAAGTTGAATCATCCGACCCGTTTCTCCAGCTACTACGACGTACTTGTCCGTACCATTTCCGTCCAGGCCAGTCATGCGACGGCGCTCTAGGCAAGTGGGCTCCCGATTTGCATTTCCTACTTGGCAATCCTGACCTTCTGGGCATTCAAAGATTTTTAATTTCTCTGCATCAAACCCTGGATTCAGTTCACTAATTTTCATCATCTCTCCCTCTAAATCTCCTGAAATTAGGGGAATCCCAAGTAGAAATGAGAGAAAAGTAAAGAAACAGGAGGCCATATTTCCTTGGCTTAATGATAAATTTTTAACTGAAACCTTACGGGGCAGGTTTCGGCCCTGTGACTTCAAAGTCAATACTAATTGTTTTATGAGTTTAAATTAATGAGGAGTTCAAGTCGGTGTCAGTTTGCATGACAATCTTAGCAATAAAAGATGATAGCGGATGCCACCGGAGAAAATCGTGGTAGCGTGGGAATGTCGTCTCAATCTTAAATATTCTATTGGTCAGTTCTTAAGCCCACACAATCAAAATAGTTTTAGTTTTAGAAGTGGATTGTAAATAAACTTTCTTCATGTGTGAGGAGCGCATTAATAAAAGTTTAAAAGGAACGTTTGGTTTCGAAAATTGGGATTTAGTTTTGAAGGCCGATGCATGCGTAAAAGGTCAAAGGTGGATCAACAAAAAATCGATCTAAATAATTCTCAGAATGACATTTTAGTATACGGCTATGCGACGAATGTTTCAAGATTCTTAGATTTGGTGACAGAGAGGGAAGCAGATGAGACGTTTCAATCGCTGCTGCATCCTTATACCCGTTCCAAAATACAATACAATCAATTAAGTTGCAATCCTGAATTTTTGACTCCACCAATTTCCTGCATGACTGTAAAGATCTTTAATGAGAAGAAAGTGTCAAGTAACAAAAATATACAAACGAAAAAAAATAGTCAAGTTTTGGAGTAAACTCTTAAGGAGTGCGAGCGTTCAGAGATGTTAAATTGTTAAATAGTAATAAAAGACAACTTAGCAGTAATATCCCTATGTCTATGAGTCGAAAGTAAGGAGGATTGTGGATTAGCACTATACGGAAGATGTAGATTAGCTACGATGGCGAGCCATCCCGCGATCATTTGCTCAATTCTTTGTGGGGGGTTGTGGAGGTTCTTGGCTTCGATCTTGGACTTGGAAGAGGCCTTTGGCTTTCAGAGAGATGCAGATGATGCCGGTGAAAAGTAGCCGTTTCCAATCTTTTCGTACATCTTCTTAGTATTCTGCTCGCCCTGGGCAACAGCGGAGCATATCTGTAACGTAGATTCGAGTATTAATATTCATCATTACAACAACCGTTTTATGTATTGCTCCTTACTTCCTCGTAAAAGGGACGGATATCTAGGTTGGTTGGCTCGATTGCCACAGCCTGTCGACATGCCTCGAATGCTTTATCCACATCACCAAGCATCTTGTAGCCTTGGGCCTCCCTGAGAATAACAAAACGGAAGTCAGGCTTTTGAATTGCTCAGACCCAGACGGGACTAGACACAAACCTGAAAGCCAATTTGCATCTGTTCCCATTAGTATCCGGTGGGAGCTGCTTGGCCTTTGAGCAGCAGGAAATTGCACGGCGTGCATCTCCCATGCCCAAGCAGCACTGAGCCATGTTGTTGTAGAAGACGAAGAGAAGGTCATTCCGCTCAGATTCCTCCTTACTATCAATGGTCAAATGACGATCCAGAATCATAACTCCTTTTCGATAGCTACGCCAAAAAAGGTGTAAGAGTATGAGAGTAGGGAAAAGAATTGCGCAACGGGAACTTAGAACACATGGAATTTGTTGCCTCACCATTGTAGGGCTTCATTCCAGCGTTTGGTTTTATATTTGTGATTCCCTTTTGCCTTGAACTGATTCCCCGCCTCAATGACATTCATAAATCCAAATGCCGCCTGTTGCTCCTCGGTGCAGTGCACAAGATCTTTGCTCAGTCTCTCATCCACGAAATCAACCAATTCCACCAGGAAAACACAGTTGGTGTCTACGAATAATTAGACGAACATTTAGCAACAACTAATGACAATTTTATCAATTGAACACGGAGTGAGACCCCTAGGCGTACAATGGAGTTGAGACTTACTTGGATCGCAAACGCCTGGGATTCCGAGAGGGCCGTAGGCGTATTTCGGACTGGCTAGGAAACGAGCCTTTTCCTTCACTTCCATTGTCTGAACTCCATACTCAAGAGCTGCCAGGACGTCATGATTGAAGAGCGTGAACGTCAGGGGTTTCCTTTTGCGGGTGGAGTCTATTGGATTTCGTTGCTCTTCATCCGTCTCCGCGTAAATAGTGTAATGGATCCAAACTTTTGCACCTGGGGTTAGAATCGTTCCATTCCCTGGATGCTCAATCTGAAATTATAAATTTGAAGTTTAATTATACAACTAAAATAAAACAAACTAAAGGCCAATTCATACTCGATGAGTAAAGTGAAAGTACCTTTTTGAGGAGTTGCCCATCATCAGTGAGGGATCTCATTCCAGCAGTGGAAGTTGGAAGGAAGTGGGGCCAATAGTTCGGGATTTTCTTACTCTCTTTTTCCCTCAGTGCTTTATCATCATCAATCTTCCTTCGTAAAACGTCGTCAAAATAGGGCAAACTCTTCGCCACGGTCGACCAGTCATTGAGAGGAGCAGAAGCAGAGTCTGGAGTAGTTGAAATCATAGAATTCTCCCCAGTATAGTGCCCAGCAGAAGGAACTGAAGCCCGTATTTCCTTCGTATCCGACGATGATGCTTCCATTGAATTGTTCTCACTCTCTCCCTCTTCCCCATCGGTAGAATGATCCTCATAATCATCATCCCAGTCTAGGTGTTCATCATCCATATCGAGGGGATCCGTGTTTCCGGGATCCAGTGTGAATTCCACTTCTCCACTTACCATTAATCGTCTGAGAACAAGAGAAATAATAAATCAAATTAAAAATGAATCCCACCAGCCTCCCTCCCGAACAGGAGTTTTGCTTACGAGAAGTCCAGAGGCTCCCTGAGCTTTGTGCGTGCAAATGAATGGATGTTGTTGAGGTCCTGTTGCTCCATGACACGGTCGTAGACATCCTCGTCCGTTCCTCCAACTGCACTACTAGTAATTAATGACAACGATTAACTTCCTTCTAGCATAGCAATGTCACTAGACAAATCAGGATTCTAATTTACGTTCGTTTATAATTTCAAAACGACACTTTACCCTAGTCCTGCGGTCGGTGTCGTCTGTTCCTGTTTATGTGGTTTTTCCATCGTCTCCCGTAAGTCCGGATGTGTTTCGTATCTGGAATTAAATAATGATAGCGAAGCGATGGGTGGATGTCAGCTCGGGTCAAAACAATAAAAAAAAAAGAGCCGCACACAGAACACCGTGACCTCTACCTCCTGTCTGTTGTGCCTGTGATTGAGTGCGTGAT
>Ga0194135_10001947_pt1 | contig 12484 bp, 16 predicted proteins | sample LitLau_LLRF_2013_FD_134024 | JGI IMG/M metagenome (GOLD analysis project Ga0194135, IMG submission 134024) | Freshwater sediment microbial communities in response to fracking from North America - Little Laurel Run_MetaG_LLRF_2013 (version 2) | ecosystem: Environmental > Aquatic > Freshwater >... | reverse complement strand
GCGCGCGGTGGTGGTCAGATCTACGAAAATCGTAGATCTGGGAGATTATAACTTTACATACAGTTTCCGTCAACCCTCGTTCGACTTCTCTCCCAGGAGACAAGAGGGTTGACTGAGCCAACTAGTAGTTTGAAGATGGCTCCAAGGATTCAACAAATATGTAGAACTCTAAACTTCACCAACATGCAAATCGGTGATCCAATTGTCAATTACTTGGATGTTTCGGATGCGAACGTACCGTATCAACCGTATATAATATATGATTTCTCTACGCGTGAAGACATTTCAAATGACACGAAGTATTGGCTATTTAAGTCTTCGATGATGACTACCAGAAAGGACACCTAAAAGAAAAATGTTATGAAAATCACAGATAAATATTGTTGATCTAATAGGTTCTTTAGTTCTTACCATCCGATGTAACATTGACACAAGTTTTCGTGGCTAGTAGCCTGTTGAATTAGCAAATCTACTTGTTCTTTTACTCCGTTGGGTTCTTCATTGTGGAAATCTTTGCCTGTTAATTTTTCTCTTACTCTTGTTACAACATCAAGAGCTTTCTTATTTAGTGCCTCAGGTTGAGGTTTTCCACCGTTCTCTGTTAAAAACAAACCAATACAGAATAGTACCCTATTTGCGGTAAACGTATCAACTCTCTTAAGTGTCTAAGGTGAACATAAAAATAGTATACCGTCAGCTTTCTGTTTCTTTCCAGAGCTTGGGGCTGCTCCGGAAGTGCCACCAATGACTAATGAGTCTCCTGTGGCGTCAATTGTGTCTGCGTTATCTTGAACGGAAGATCCAGATTGTTGAGCACCAGGGGCAGTAGTAGGGGCGATTCCCCCTGTATTCTTTCCTCTTTTAGCTGCTTTAGCATTATTAGCATTGTCAATCAAACGCCAATTAAGTAGAGGGTCGTATACAAACGCTTCTAGTACTGCCATTAGTGAGTCCTTATTGTGTCTAAGCACTTTCATGACAGATTCGCAAGTATATCGATAAGTTCCGTCAATGCCCGTTATTTCCATTGCGTTTATCAGCATTCTCGTAAGTCTGAAGGGAATTCTTTCGGGAAACTTTTCACGAGTCATTGCAACTTCAAAACAGTCTCCAAAATCTATGTGGACAATTTTCCCACTTTGTCTGTCCAACATCAAATTGGATGGATGCCGGTCCCCAAGACCAAGGACGTAACCAACCATTGACATCACAGCTAATGATCTTGTATAGTTTGTTCTTCTATCAAACCACACTTCACTCGAGGGACTTTTCAGCCAAAGTAGCTTGGCTAGGTCATCTCCTTTCGTGTGTTCTAATGCATGTTCAAAAACTTCTACTTTTTGCATGAGTGTTAAATGATCGTAATCTGGAGCCATTCTTAACATGATACGATGCTCAATATTGAGCAGAATCTTCTTCTTTTCTCTGTATTCATTGATCAATGTGTGCAAAGTATCACAGTGAGGAACCCATCCAATTAGTCCACTGTTTGTAGATAAGGGAATCACAGCGTATCTCTGAATAGTAAGATTTCGACGGAAGGTTTCAGGGTCTCCAAGCAGAAGTGTGTTGACTAGACCAAACAACTGCATGACACGCTCATCTTGACGTAAATCTTCATGACCTTTGAGCAAATATACGAACTCTTTGCCGTTTGAACCTAAAACATTATGCATTGTAAAATGCATTATGAATGTAATATTACAAGTAACAGTGAGTAAAATTCACAGTAAGCCAACAACATAAGTAAATTTTACCTGTTATGTACAGTTTTCTAGGCCTTTGTTTACTTGTAATAACCTGCAACAAACTCTTCATCTGAGCAATTTGGATTACAGGTTTGCCTGGAACGTAAGATCCCGGAACTGCTAGCTCCAAGTCTCTACACTTAAGTAACTTGGGAGAGACATATTGCAACTCTACAAATAAAAACCAAATATATGGCTAGCCTCACTCATTGAACCTTTTTTAAAAGCTGTAAACGTTACCTAAGCTGATGAGTTGAGGTAGCTGCCTCGATATTCTCTTAAACACATGATAATATAAGTCCCATGCTTGGTTTAAATCTCGACTGTTTCCTCCAACTTTAAATCGACGGCACCATTCTAAAGCTTCAGTAAGATCTCTACCGTACGCTTGGTTGAAGCTCGTTTCTTTTAGAGTCTGAGGACCTCTTTCAAGCATTGCATGGAGAGGTTCGAGTACCTGGAACATCCCTTGGACATTCTTTTCTCCAAAATATAGCCGGGAGGCTTCTTCAAGACCTTTTTCAGGACAAAGAGATAAAACATCACATAATAGTATACAATAAACCCAAACGTTAAAACCATAGAATGTTTTTACTTTATCATACCTTCATGCCACAGTTCGTGCCATAAAATCGCTACCCTGATTAATTCATCGGATACCATTATGGCTTGCTGTACAAGAACATGCGAGTGGTCGCACATGTTCTTTAATATCTTATTAGCTGCACTGTGTCGTGCTGGGGTCGATGATTTTGAAGCTACTGTAAGAGGATAAATCAAAGCTTGCGGATGGTATTTCCCTATATCGGTTAACAAGTGATTGATAAGCTTTCCAACTAAATGACGAGGAGTATCGATTCGAGCAATCAGCTGAGGAATAACCTAGAAAATATTAAAACAATTATGTCCCCCATTTGTCAGTTACCAAATTTAACAAACAGTTTGTTGTGCGAAGTACAAAGTACAGTAGTACAGGTGACATATACCTGCAGCCAATTATCAACATGAATTCCTCGGATTCCTTCAACCAAAGCGTCATGCACTTCATGCCATTGTCCAAAATCAAACCATAGCGTCAATAATCTCAGCGTGTCCTGCAAACTGGCACCAGAGGTACGACTTAAAGCTATGGATCGAACGAATCCTTGTACGGCAGGGACTGTGTACTGACAGATGTATGCTGGAGTCTATAAGAATACCAATGACCAGCAAGAACATGTGAATGATCGATACAATTTTGGATTGTTTTTCCATTGCCAAAATACTGACCAGTCCAATTCTTTCCAAAGATTCAAGTCCTGGTTGACCTTGCAGATTATTTCTGTGGAACAGAACAGCTTCGAAATTCATGTAAGCATATGCGTGCCAGCCTTTATACCACGAAGGATCGTGTTCAGTAGCCGATCGATAGTAACTAAAAGGATCGTCGAAAATCAACTTCGTTCCAGTTTATAATTTAGATAGTTATGTATATATGAGTATACTAACCTTAAGACTTGGTTAATTACATTTTCTTTCAAGCCTTCAAGACTTTCTTGCCACTCTCCTAAACGCAAACAACATCTTGCTAGCAACTTTCGGAGTTCTGCGACTGTTTGTTCTACCTCTACACCACTATCAGCAGATACCATTCCAGGTGGTACTGACATATTTAACGACAGCTGAGGCATTAGAGTATTTTTAACGAAGTGTTTGAGTTGCCTACAAGTATTTAAAGTGGTATTAGTCAGCATCAATCCAGAATACTTCAATAGATAGAAAGAAACAAAGAGTACAAACCAAAATGCAGTAGCTCGTTCGCCTTCGGACCATAAGTGTTTCGTAAATGCATAGGTAACTTGTGGATAAGAAGCAGGTAATGGCTTTGCAATATCTGGTTCTGATCCAATCAAAGAAGACAGAGTTTTTTTCGACAGTTTTAGTCTTCCATTTTTTCTGCACAAACTAGCAAACTTCAAGTACGTCCTGACATCGTCATTCCTGCTGAGCACGATGGAGCGCGTTTGAAGAATCTTTTGCCAGTCTTCAATTCTATTAACACAACCTTTCAGTCGTTCCCACCACATCAATTTTATATCATCGCGTCGCTCTCTGACAACATTATACTGAATGACTTCTTCCAATTCAGCAAGTATTTGCACTGTAACCATTGTATTATAAGCCCGTTGGTAAGATTCACTAGCCATTGCAGTCAGTTCAGTGTCCAGGATGTCTCTGGCAGAATCAATTAACTGAAAGACATATTTTTAATCAAATAGTGTTACAGTGTTAGTAATATAGTAAGTGTGTGCAAAAGTCAGTTTGTTATTACGTGCTCAGCTTGTACGTAGTACCCCTTATGGATTGAAATCAAAGCACGATAGAAAGTTCCATCAAGACTATCTCTTGGAATAAATTGCACGTACTTCTCCATTCTGTCCCATTTATTTTGACCCCAACTTGCGGCAGCGCCCATATGAGCCATTCTATTTTTGTCTTTGTCAGAGGCATGTGACCACTTTTCTTTAGCTACTTCTTCAAGCCCTTGCCAGTCCCCAAGTGCTTCGAGGCATCTCATTTGTCCCAGAGTTAAATCGATATTATCTGCATTGGTCTCTAGCTTTTGAGTGTACAACTCTAATGCTTTCTCCCAATCATGAAGTTTCTCGTACCACTGTTCTTGAACCCTTAAATGATTGCCGTAGTTTTTCATGGCATATTCCAACAAGCCAGCGGCTGCTTCTTTATTTTGCAATTTATTATTGATAGAGATCAAGGTTTCTAAAACCTCCGAGCTCGGGTTTTTATGGAACTGTTCTTCTTTGTAATGAAGAGCTTTGGCATAAGCACAACAAGACATTGCTCTCTCTCCAAGGAATTCAGGCTCAATTGGAAGCGGACCCTTCACAAAATGAAAAAATGTTTTCAAATAGCCCATTTAATACATGGCTGTCCTATACGAATATCCCAATTAAAACAACCCATTGACATACCTTTTCACAATGCTCCATGAATTCTGCTAAGTTTAATATAGTTTGTGTTATTTCGGGCAAATCTTCAACCATTAAGGCTTGGCGGAGACTAGCAATAAGTTCATTCTGCTGCTCTTCTTGTAATTCAGTCCAACACGACACAAATGCAGCATTAAATAAGTCTCTAGGGAGTTGTGCGTATGTCTGGGCCAAGTTATGGCAAGCTCGAAGACTTGGAGACGGAGATTCTTTGAGGAATTCAATGGATAACCTTCTTAGCCACTCAAGCCAATCTTCCTTCGAAACTCTACGAGAAGCTGTCCACGCTCTTTGCAGTTTTGCAGTTGATACGTGATACTGTGAGTTTACACATCAAAAGCAATAGTCGTTAACATTCTATTTAAGGTGACTTAATACTTCAAGCTTGTGGTTACCCTATTAATAGAGTACGTGTCAGTGTCCGTCAACCCTGTCTGTCGTGATCTGCTGTAAGTTCTTTGCTTCATTCTTGATTGCTGGTTGACTTCACTGTCTTCTGATTCACTGAAGTAATCATCCTTGCATTTCCGCAAAATCAATTTTTCATAACGATCATTTTTGATGTTATGGTTTGTGATTGTTCGTTGAATCATAGGTATGAAAACTTGGAACTTTGGTCCAAATTGAATCACAAGACTACATAACGTATCCATACAATTTTCTCGCAGCTCTGGGACGTTGTCCAAAATTCGTACCAATGGGTGAATTATTCTACAAATGGATGAATTGAATATCAGTACTTGTCTCAGTTGTATCACTTGAGTTAAAAATATCAATTTTCTGTACCTGCTAGCAAAATCAGAGAAGTTCAAAGTGCAAGAGAGTTGATCGATAGTGTCTAGTGCGACCCGTTTTAAGCTTAAAGGTACATCTGGAGCATCTAGTAGTTTAACAATTGGTGGAAGCAAGAGATGAAGAAATTCGTCTAAATTAGTACCAAATTTCTGGAGAGCATTTAGTAACTGAAAATTGAAAAAAGCAACAATTTCAATACTACTCGTACTAATACCCTTTTGTACAGTAACAAAATTGTGCACGTACGTGAGCTGTTACAACTCTGTCTTTGCTTGAGTCATAAACTAAAACTTTCAGCATTAAAGGAATTAATTTCGATAAGTAAATTTTGAATTCGGACCCTAACGCAATGGCTATCTGTTCCACGACCAATATAATTGTCACTTGCAGGGATGGATTCACCATCCAGAATTCCTGTAATAATGGCATATAATAAGTTAGCATACACGTAATAGGTACTAACACAGTTAATTTATACCACGCGTATTACCTTAATAAGTGCAAAAATGTCATCAAGGTAAGACCGAATTTGCTGTTTCACGATGGCAATGAGCATTCCTAATTGCTGGAATAGAAAATCTTTGTATTGCATCTCAGTCGTCCTAATTACTTGGATGAGGCATGGTATAACTTGTGGTATATAGGTAACACAGCTGACGTTAAGAGATTTGAATACGAATGTAACGGCCTACATACAGGGAAAATCATTGTCACGATTAATATTATTTAGAAATATTGTCAAAAAAGAATTAAACGTACCTGAACGACGGATGTGTGATGCTGAGCAAGTGTATTATCTCTAATTATTCTCATCAAAGTGGCGATAGCTATTGAAGGATAAAATTCATCCAAGGTTGCGTTGCTCATGTGAATCAGCATTTCACTGGTGCTCATTTCTAAGAAAAATAGCTTGGTTAAACTTTCAAGAAGGTTCTTCAAACAAGCGTTTTGACGTACCCTGCACTGCTTCGATTTCCGACTTGGGATCAGTCATTGAAACAAGAGCTATAGCATTTCCTTCTACATCGATTTGACCTATATGCATTTTGTGTTTATAGGGATCTAAAGCTCCAAGCAGTCCAAGAACCCGTATCGTTCCTCGTCTTTAAGAAAGAATTTCGATTACAATTTGAAAGATTTGGAGCCAATAAGCTAGAAATATATTAGCAGCCAACCTGACAAAATGTTGCTGCTCAGTTTTTAAAAACGACAACAAAGTATCCAACAGAGTGGGAAATTTTTGATATGGTGTAACTACCGAACCAGTATTTTCAACAAGCTGACCAAGTGTCCACAGAGCAAATCCACGCTGTGCTGGTGCTCCTGAGTCATTAAGCATGTCCAAAAGAATAAGCAACAACTCTGGAACAGTACTTTGCATCTCTTTTCCAGCAACCTAGTCGAAAAAACATTACTCACTGATTCCAACCTAATTAAGAAGTATATAAGGGATTCCCTGAAATCAAAAAATCATACCTGCGCTAAATCCCCCAAAGTTACAAGTATGTTAATAACCACACCCGGATTTGGATCTTGTTCTTTTAACTTTCCCAGGAGAGCTTTTAAAACAGGTTCTCTGTAAGACTTCATTAATTTAGGACTGGTAGAAACAAGATGACCCAGCATTCTGGCAGCTTGTTCTTTATTCCGACCCATCCCAGAATATTCTAACTCGTACAAAATCTAAAAAATATCAATTTAAAATTAGGGTACAGAATGCAGGTTATTGGTGCAATGTGTATCAGCACATACCTGAACGAGAACCTTTCTGAGACCCGGCAATACATACGCCGGATTGATAAAACTCAATCGTCCTACGGTGCATAAAGCAATTTCTCTGATTTGAAATATTTCATCATTCAAAGCGAAGAATAAGGCAGTTAAATTCTCTGGCTGGCTTAGGTAGCTGTCGAATATGTCATCTAAGTTATCCAAGACGCTAAATCGGACCTCAGGATCTGTGAAAAATGGCAATGCAGACACTTCAAACCTATCGATACCTACCAATACCAAAATCAATTCATTTACAAAACAAACCTGAGTCAGTTATCCCAACTACAAGTAATTTATTCAATACGTCAGCAACAGTTGTTGTCACTGTATGCGAATATTTTCCTTCCAAACCCTACACAACATACTCAACTCAATCATGATAATTAATTCTAGAGTAAGAAACAGCAAAGCATGAGTCGATGAGTTATGTACCTGAATGGCCATTCGAAGTAGTGTGGTACAGGTCCTTACGGCTTCTAAACGAATCTCTCTGCATTTAGAAGTCAAGAATACATCGGCACAATGTTTTACGAATTGTATTACCGAATTTCCTATTTTCACAGAATATATTAACGTCTCGTTTCAATTTTAGCACCTAACGGCTGAGGTTATGTCTTACCGTCAACGTCAAATTTGGCTAAAGTCTCTAGAGCTAGTACAACGTTAGCACTATCTGAACCATCTCCACTTCCTGTTCCGAGTGAGCCTGACGCATTCATAACTCCAGCAGTGGTTCCTACAGCATTTCCTGTTAAAGTATTGCCACTTAATGTTTGTAAGAGAATGTTTTTTGGCATTCCAGGGTGTCTCCAAGGTTGGTTCATTAGAATCTGACTCAAAATTTTAAGCAGTCCCTCGTTTATGTCTTTCTTCAAGGATGGAATTTGAATCTGAATTTCACGAAGAGCTGTTGTCAATGCTGGGCTTAATCCTGTGGCCAGCATGGAGTCTAACATTTCTAGTATATCCCCTCGAATGGCTGACTTAGTGGATATAGACAGAAGAGTAAGGCACGTGAATATTGACGGGTCATATTTCTGATGTTTTCTTGGAGTTTCTTTTGCTAAGAATATCTATATGGATTAGACGTCAGCAATTAATACTACTGTTGATCTTAAAGCCTTTCTAAGACCACAAGTGCATAATTTCGGGATACCTTATTCGGCAGTGAAGCCCTGACAATTTCCATAATTTTGGGCAGATAAGGCTTGATATTTCCATCTACTGCTATTGATAACAAGCCGATGGTAATAAATGCGTCACTTCGTTCTTTTGATCTCAGACTTTGCAGAAGATAGCTCATAGTTAGGGAAAGATAACTTTGTGATCTAAAATTAGAACAAAAATTGGATGAGTTTTGATAGTTTTGGAAAGTTGGAGATTGAATGAACTAACCCTAGCTCCTTATTAGGTTGGGCAAACAAATCCTTGTTGAATGCAGCTAGTCGGGGTAAAATCATGAATAATGCTTGCTGGACATAAGTGCTTTTGGAGTTTCGTTGTTCTAGGACTTGTTTACAGATCTCCAAGAAATTTTCAGACACGATAATCTTGCAAGCCATTGACTCAGTGAAAGTCACAGATTGGTCATGTGTAGGTGTTGTACTGCCGTTCGATGAAAATTCATCGATGCCTTGTACGTGAACAGCCGGGTGGTGCAAATGGACTCCAGGATGGCTTAATCCCAAATGAGCAGTTCCACTACTCGAAGAAACCGACATCAATTTTGGAGCTGTTCGCTTGTTAGTATGCCGGCGTGTTTTCCATCGAGGAAAGAACTGCGAAAGTATATCTTGCGTAATTTGGTGCTGCAAAAATAAAATTCTGGTTGAGTAACTACTAAGAATAGGCATACAAGGGGTTTTAACAGACAGGCACTTCTTACAGCTGATTTACTCGTCGAACTTGCGGCACCGCTTGCAGCTGTGTACCCTGCAAGGCATCCACTTAGTTTCTCTCTAAGTTCCCAGAATTGCCGTTCCCATTCAGCATTGGAGCATCGAAGGAGTTCATTTAAAACAAGGAGACTTCCGTGACACCGGTCATCCTTGGTAATCCCATCCTTTTTTGAGGTATTTTGAGTGGTGGGATCGGTTATAAACCCCAACTTTGCCTCTTCGAAGCATAACTTATAATAATGAGTTTGTGTCAGAGTTTTTTCTCGCTGAGCAGTTACGATCAGTGCATGCCTTAAAGCTTTTACAGCTCCTTCTCGAATGTTTGGCTTTGGGTCCCGAACTGCATTGAATATAACATCAAAAAACTGCTGGACTAGTTGAAAGAAAAATGTTGGAGTTGCAACTGCAAGCTCCTTTAAAACCAACACGGCTGCTAGACGCTTCCCTTCGTGTCTTTCGGGTGCTGCTAACCATTCGAACGCTCTTCTTACTTCCACATCAATATACTCAGTCGAATAAGTTCCTGACACAAGGGCCAGTTTACCCACTGCTTTTGCAGCTAATTCCATCACTTCTACATCTGAAGAAGGAAATACGTTACGTAGGTAGTTGGCAAACCTTGAAATTCTAGTTGATGTGTTTCCAACATCCACGCCGATTAAAGATTCTATGCAAGACAATTTCCAGGTTTTATGAGTTAAAAACTTCATGAAAAGTAAAGAAATTAGCAACACTAGCAAGATAAATACCTATGGCCATTATTGCTCCCTTTCTTTCATTCATATCGTGACTAGAAATCATATCAAAAATCAGGTGGTTAAATTCGTCCATGAAATTAGACAGGTCCTCCACTGGAACCTCCCTCAGTTCTGTTGTCACCTGTAAATTATTACAAACACCAATTACACACAATGCTATACACAGACTGCATTACAATACGGACTTACATAGTGATACAAATCACGGGCTGCTTTGACCCGCACCTCGTCGTTTTTAGATTTCAAACCGGTGACAAATTGGTTCATGACGTTGATTGAAACGGAGCTAGATCCGTTGGTTCGAAATTGTGATCCACTCCTTCCTTGGTACGATGTCTTTGCTCTCGAAGACGATGATGAATACATGATCCTTACAACTATATCTAAAAGTTCAAAAATTCACAAAATGAATCAACTCAAATACCCATCAATCTCTTAACTTCTGATTACGAGTAATAACCTTCTACTTACCTCTAGTACTTTATAAACTCCACATAGTGATAATCTCAAAAAGGATAAGCTTATAACAAGCAGATAAGACGCTCATCGTGTCGACGTCCGTTGTATGTCCAGAGATAAACAAAACACAAACTACTTCGAAATTTTAGGCAAGTCTGCATTTATTTATTTATTTACTTTAGTCTTCTTTTGTTATTCCTATCTCGCGCCACATTCCTTACCAACCTCAACCCTCAAACGACCTACTTTTAATACGCATCGCAGTTAATGCTGGACTAGTTCGCAGTTGGCTCAGATTGGCATTATGTTCTTGAAAAAATCAATTCGTTATTATTCGTTTCATATTTTTAGCCAGTCGTTAGTATGAACATTTATGTTTTTACTAGAAAGATGACAATAAAGAATACTACAAATTGAAATGCTAGAAAAATTTCAACGATGATAAAACACAAATTGGACATAAGTACAGCCTTAGCAAGATTACAAAACATATTGTCAAATCAATTTATTGAGCATAGAACATCGCTTTTTTTTCTTTTTCTATCAATTGAATTAAACAAAAAATATTAAAAATACGTGAATTTATTACTCAAAATTACAAATTCGCATTGCTATCGGAATTCGTCTCACGTTGCCCTGAAATGGCAGTGGATTTGCAATGGCTTGAGAGTCGCGGCAATTCCAGGCACATGCATATCGGATTCAACACAACAACGTGCGTGCACTGTTAAATCTGTCTCTGATCCAGTGAATTCACCCGACATTATTTTATAGTTCGTTTCAGGTTAATTAATAAGTAAAACACATTGTAATTGCATATTTATAGTTAAACACAATTAGTAAAATGACTGACTTAGTAAAGACGATTGAAGATGATGAGGAGCCTGAACATTTATCGGATGAATCTGCTTCCGAGGACGAAGTAAATTTTTTTCTATCTAAATATTTTAAAGGAATTCTTAAGCTTTAGAGCGATTGTTAATATCTGTGTAATATTGCAGTTGCAGCCTACCCGTAAAAGAGCAAAGACAACTGGAGACGCCGGAGGTTTTGATCCGGGATTTGATTTTGGACAATTTAACCAGGACATTTGGGCAGAAAAGCTTCTTGCTACTACGTCGAAGAAAAATAAAAAGACTCCTCTGCAAACTTCATTGGATGACAAAATTAAAAAACGGCAGAATGGGGAAATTGAAGAAGTTGAAATAAAAGAAGAATCTTCGGAGGAGGAAGTAAGCAGCGAAGATGAGCCATCAGATGAGATAGAGTCGGATGATTCAATGTCTGGGAGGCAGAAGTCTTTGAAGAGAAAAAGGGGACAGAAAAGGAAGGGAGATGACGATGACATTGACTTATCAGAAGATGAGTTGAAACAGGATGCGTTGGTGGTGAAGGATAAGGGAAAGAAGGGGAAGAAGAAAGGGAAAAAGGTAGCGGATGAGGAGGAAGTGGAAGAAGAAAAGGAGGAAGTTAGATTAGAAGACGACCCGGATTATGTTTTCGAAACTGACATGTCATTTCAACAGATGAATTTGTCTCGCCCACTGCTGAAGGTATGTTGAAATACTTGTATGCAGTCATAAAAGGATGTTTTATAATTTTAGTAGCTCTGTTCATTCCGATTTCTTACATTGACAGGCGATTACCGGACTAAATTTCGTCCACCCAACTCCAATCCAAGCCGCTGCTATTCCAGTTGCATTAGGAGGTCGAGATATCTGTGGCTGTGCTGCAACTGGTAAGTCTGAGTCTTCATTTAACCGTTATATCAAGTGATTAATCCACAATCTATTTGTTGTTTTCATCAGGAACTGGTAAAACTGCTGCATATATGCTTCCTGTTTTGGAAAGGTTATTATACAAGGTACTTAATAGATAATAAGTTGTAGTTTTGAATCCCATGTTTTATTAATGATTAAAGTAATACATTGCTATAATTTGTGTAGCCTAAAATTGAATCAGTGACTCGTGTCTTGTGCCTTGTCCCAACACGAGAGTTAGGTGTTCAGGTGTATCAAGTGACAAAGAACTTGGCTTCATTTTCTGCAGATATTCAGGTTAGT
>Ga0194135_10001946_pt1 | contig 12487 bp, 9 predicted proteins | sample LitLau_LLRF_2013_FD_134024 | JGI IMG/M metagenome (GOLD analysis project Ga0194135, IMG submission 134024) | Freshwater sediment microbial communities in response to fracking from North America - Little Laurel Run_MetaG_LLRF_2013 (version 2) | ecosystem: Environmental > Aquatic > Freshwater >... | reverse complement strand
CGCATTTGGGCGCCATGACAGTTGACAATAGGGAATCGTGTGGGGGTCGCTGATGGGGCTAATTTATACAATATGGGGAAAATGAAGATAGGTGACCGTTGTGTGATATCCCAAGGTGCCCACCTATGCGGGGGTAGCCATGATATAGATTCACCAAACTTTCAGTTAATCGCGGCAGATATAGTACTCGAGGCTGACGTCTGGATATGTGCAGAGGCATTTGTGGGACCAGGCACACATATACCCCAAGGTTCGGTCGTTGGTGCGCGCGCCGTAATCACAAGGACGCCCGCAACGCCTTGGACAGTTTACGTTGGAAACCCGGCAGTCGCAAAGCGTCAGCGACGCCACACGTAGAGATTACGATATCTACTTAAATTCATCTCAAAGACCAGGAAAAAACTGATGCAGTCTTATAACAATCTAAACCTTGTAAAAGATATCCCAGTTTCGATTCTTGTTCTTACAAAGAATGAGGAGAGGGACTTACCAGGTTGTTTGGAATCCGTATCTTGGTCTGACGATATACACGTATATGACTCGCTGAGTACTGACAGAACAACTTCGATAGCGGCAAAATACGGAGCCCAGATTACGTCAAGGCCGTTTGACAACTGGGCATCCCACCAGAACTGGGGTTTGTCTAATATTAAATTCAAGCACCAGTGGGTCTTTTACATCGATGCAGATGAAAGAATGACAGCAGAACTTGTGGCGGCGGTTAAAGCAGCGATTGCTGACCCCAAAGACGCGGTGGCATTTAGGATTCAACGGCGTGATTTTTTTCAGAACACTTGGTTGAAACATGTGCAGGCCTCACCATTCTATTTGCGCCTTTTCCGGCCTGGCAAAATGCGCTATGAGCGTCTTGTCAACCCTATTTCCATCGCCGATGGCCCTGTCGGCGAGATTGCGGGCTACCTTGATCACTACCCATTCAGTAAAGGCATTGGTCATTGGCTTGACCGACACAATTCTTACAGCAAGTTTGAGGCAGAGCAAATTGTAACCAATCGCATTAATCAAGCCGAATTTTCCTTACTTAAAGCATTGGTAGACAAGGACTTTCACGTCAGGAGGTTTCACCAGAAAGAGCTTTTCTATAGGCTGCCAGCTCGTCCACTCATCAAGTTTTTTCTCCTGTATTTTGGAAAACTGGGGTTTCTTGACGGGCAAGCGGGAATGCGTTATGCAATTCTTCAGTCAATCTATGAATATATGATTGTATTGAAAGTAGATGAATTATCCTCAATTAAAAACAAGAGTGGACGCACATGAGGTTGTTTATTCGTGTTAAGCGCTACAATTATGTAGCCAAGCGAAATAGGGTATCCCTACGCGCGGTTGCATATATATTGCCATTAACGTCACCAAACACGCACCAACACGTTCTCTCATAAGTCATGAAAAGCACAACTGTGGGTACAGCCAACAAAAGGGATCCAGTCATTGATGGCATTCGTGGATGGGCTGCACTTATCGTTTTGATATTTCATATGACAAAGGAGCCGTTCGGGATTATTTTCCCCGAACTCAAGGAGACCTGGGCTCTTGCCCCCATCTCGGGGGATTTGGCTGTGTTTGTTTTTTTTATTCTTTCTGGTGACGCTCTGAGTTCGGCCTTCTTAAGGAATGGAAGAGAATCTCAGATTGATAGGATGCTTATTAAAAGATATTTCAGGCTGTCAATCCCTGTACTTATGTCGTGCTTAATTGTCTTCATTATTATGAAGACCGGATTTGATTATCATTTTCAGGCTGCAGAAGTTTTGCATAAGGAAGATTGGTTAGGTGCATTTCTGCACATCGATGCCAACATACCAAGGTTTCTCAAATTTTGTTTAATAGACGTTTACACAAAACCGTCTAAGACAGAGAGTTTTAATCCATTTTTGTGGACCATGTCTGTCGAGATGGTAGGATCATTGCTTGTATTCGTTACGTGTTACGTTTGGAAGGCGTTAAAGTGGCCACTCCCAACTTTGATCGTCGCCACTTTGTATTTTATGGTTCTTGGCACGCATTATAGTCTGTTCCTTGTTGGTATGTTGATTGCGTATACCAGAGAGACGGGGCATCTTCAACGGATAGTCGCAGTGCGACTAGTCAGACTATCTTTGATACTTGCACCCATACTGGCCATAATCACGATTCATTTGATGAGGCATATCATTATCCCGATTGCGTTGTCAAGCGCGCTAGCCACTTTAGTCGTGCTTTCCTTTTACTCATTCGATCCTTTTCGCCAGTTCTTTTCCAACAAATTATCTCAATATTTTGGAGAAATATCGTTTCCACTTTACTTGGTTCACTTTTCGGTTTTGATATCCTTTACATCCTTTTTTTCAATCGAAGTACTTGCTCAACGTAACTCTCCATCCGAGGAAGGATTAAGACTGGCTTTGGTGGTGGGCTTCAGTTGTATGATCTCGATTCTTTTGGCCCATGGATTCCGGAAATTAGAGCGACGGGCACTGAAGCAAGTTGACCTTCTGCTCAACAAAGCTTTGATCTCACGGTAGATCCATTTTATTTATTGAATTAACCAAGTTAGATTAGCGGAATTTGTAGTCGATCCGAAATATTTGGCCTGCATCTCACCGCATATGCGCTTAATTTATTGTTGACTGACTCGCATATTCTAAATTGCCACGGAAGGTCGCCTATCATGCATCGATGGATTGAATATACTTTCCAATTTTCACCGCGCCGCATGACATTAATATTGGCCCTACTCCAAGCATCCGTCTCGTCTATGAGTTTGGCAATCGCTGCACCGACCAGCATCCCGGATATTAAAAACGCATATGAGATAGGGTTTAGTCAAAGGGCGCACGATATAATCTCGTTGATTCGCACAGCGCCGGATATTGATTCGAATAAATTTAGGCCATTCAATCGCCTCGTGACTGCTGCAGCAACGAAGTGCACTGACTCCTCTGTAGGAGAATTTGTTTCTCGCTTTGCCAAAATTCCAGCGGGTCAAAATCCTCAAGAGCCAGTCGATTTCTTTGGTATGCCAGCTGTTATTCGCATACTATACCAATTCGCTGACTGCGTTACACCTGCGCAAAAAGACCAACTGTTAGAAGATTTGACCTCCAGGCCTCAGAGATTGTTCTCGCATGGAACAATTAACCACGCGATACTGCGTGCGTCTTCGTGGTATTTGCTTGCGCAATATTTTCCTACCGCAAAATGGATCGATTGGGACGGGAAATTTTATACATCTCCTCAGTTGATGGGCGCCCTACGCAAGCTGATGCTTCAAAGAACAGCGGGCTTCTTTCGTCAGGGTCACGGTGAATGGCTATCGCCAACATACGCGATGCTTGATTTTTTTCCCCTGTTGAATATATATGATTTCGCTAGCGATTCCGAACTAAAAGTCAACGCTAGCAATGAAGCAACTCTAGAGTTATCTGTTCTCAAGGCCAGTTCTTTTCATGGGGTAATAGTACCCCCACTGAGTCGAAGAAATTTCGAACAGCACAACGGCTCTAGTTTAATTAAGAACTACGTGCCTTCCGTATCTCAACAATTACTGAAGTTATACTTCGGCGAGCCAGAATTCTTTTCCGACTATGAATTCGTAAGTGGGCGTGAACCATCCTACATTGCTATACCATTGCTTTCATCCTGGAGATTGAATCCAAGCGCAATGAATGCCTTACTCACAAAAGATGGATATGACATCTCCATTGTCACACCTCATTTCTCAGTATGGGGCGCAAAGGCATATCCCACGATATTCGGAAGTGCGTACATTTCCACAGAGTATGCAATAGCAAGTGGAAATTTAGTTTTCTCGCCCGCTGAATTCTTTGAAGACTTTGAGACCTTCTCAGTAAAGCTTAGATTCAATTCCGATTTGAATACCGTTGAGTGTTATCACCCTTTCTTTCAGAGCAACGCTGGCTATTTAAATTGGGGCAGTGATAGATGGTCTCCGTTCTTGCAAACTCATCGTTTCAGCAAGAATGAGATTGTGTTAATTGCCAATATTCCGAAAAAAGACCCTTGGCCTGCAGACGCAAATGATGTCCACTTTAAAAGGCGTGACGCTCATTCGGGTCAGCTAATTGATAGCGTATATTGCCGTATCCCTAAGTCATTTGAAGATATTGATGTTTCTGAAAAAGGTCTATTCACCCGTGCAGGGCATGCAGCCACCTCTCTTATTGCTTTGGGAGGATCCATTGAAGAAGTTGAAGAAAGTTTATTCTTTAGGGTCTTCAAGTTCAAAGGGCCCCGCGTTGCCATTTACTCCAGAACAGAAGAAATATCTGGCGCTCAGGATTTTTCAAACTTCAAGTCCAGAGCACTACTGTTGGCTCCATCATACTCACAAGAGGATTCGTCTGTCCAAATTAGAATTGGTGACAAGCTTACGGAAACGGTTAAATTCCGTATCTCCGCCGTGAGGCCCAATGAGTATGATGCTAGACCTGTTGTTAGTGGGGTTGACATGACCTCCATCCAAGATTGGCCAATCGAATCTTCACTGTTGACTTTGAAACAGGGAGTTTTAGCAATTGGTGAAGTGCATATTCATACAGGTGATAAACCTTGATGCGTTCAACCCTTATGCTGGCAGATATTTGTATACCATGTCAGCATTTGCTTTTCATTCGCCGTGAGCAGATTAGTCAATCAGAATTTCACTGGTGAATAAGAACGATGAATCCCCAAGAGATGCTTTGACAGATTCAGCCTGTCAAGCAGCCAGAACATAAGAACACTACCCAAGCTACCAGCCAATACTGAGATCACAGAGTAAGTAAATCCTGTGGCGTCAATAGCTAGCAACTGAGGAATGAAGGGCTTGACGGCCTGAAGCAGCGCAGTGTGAAATACAAGCACAGCCAACGAGTTTCGCCCCAGCCAAGCTATGTACTCCGATATGGCAAACTTCTGAACATGAGCGCTTAGCGACATGACCACAAGCAAAGCCCCCATGTCCCACGCTACCGTGGTAAGTCCAATGGCCGCAAAAGGCACTCCATCGTTCTCATAGAGCGTTGTGCCAAGGAGTGCAAGTCCCAACAATAAACTCTTTGGGACCGTCGATCTCGGACGTCCTATCGCAACACCTATACAGAAAAATACAACTGATCTGTCAGAAACCAAGGTCAACATATCTGCGATCATTATAAACGCCAATCCGAAGCACAATGAATATGCTTCGCCCTTAGCACTACCAATCAACGCACCGATACATATTGATAGCTGCAGGATAACGAGTGTATGCAGGAACCAGTAGCCCCCTTTAGGATGCAGGACCAATGTTTCAAAAAACTCCTGAAAGGAAGTGGGAGCTGAATTGGCGGTCCTGATATGAAGGAAGTGCTCAGATAACATAAGCGCAATTAGATACAGCCCTCCAAAAATCACATAAGGTCGTATGAGGCGGGAAAGTATTCGTCTGACCCCCTCTTTCGGTTCCTTGAACCCCGTAAAGTAGAAGCCCGAAAGAATCAGGAATATCGGCATATGAAGGGTATATATAACTCTGACAAGGCCGTCCTGCACATAGCTCAAGCTCCCAACATGAATGATGTGGCCATAAACCATGAGGAAAATGGCTAGTCCCTTTACGATGTCAGAGGATACATCTCTCTTTTTTTCTGTTGCTGTCTGAGATTGTTCATTCATACGCGGGCTTCGTTTAGTTGCGTCTTGAGCTGTGGGTTCCCAGCTTATCGCCGGGAAGCGCATCTGCAGTCTGTTTGAAAAGGCTGACAAGTAAGACAGGACCTATCCTTTGATCATGCCGCGACTTGTTATGTACACCATACGATGGATACCTCATGTACTCACCCACAACCGTCCATTACTAATTTGACGTCGTACGTCTCTAACCTTACTGCTCCTTAATTTTAATTTCCACTTCGAGGTAGATCTGCTTAATATGATCAAATGCTACATACTCATTTGCGTGCATCATGAGCGCAGCAGTGCGCCGCGCAATCTTTCCCTAAGTGGCGCCTCAAATCTCTTGAATACCAAGATGGATATCAGGCTTGAAATTAGCAACAGCATCCAATAGGATCCAAATCCTGACGCTCTGATCGATTCCATATTCGAGAAGTAGTCTTGCAGTATAAACCCGTTGACTATATATAGCATCGTCAAACCAATACTGAATTGCAAGATATAGAGAGCATAACTTGACTCCCCAAGCAAGACTATTATAGGGTGAGATAACAACCTTGATCCTACACCGCCTCTTGCGAGCCCAACAAACAACATTCCGAAGAGGGGCAGAAAGATTGTATTATGAACCAATAGCCTTGGGAGCATCGGCGATACTAGCACAACCATCAGAATCCCGGTCAATGCAGCTACCGTTAGAATGTTTGGCGTCACTCTATCTACTTTAGTATTTAGATAATATCCACCTAGTGCAACACCAAATACAAAAGTTGGGATTTGGAATATAGGATTGAATCGAACGAACTCGTCGATGTAACGCCACCCACCACATACGATCGGGAACACAATCGACATTGTGGCAGAGCATATGAGGGCCAGACCTGCAATCTTCAATTGCGCGCTCGTCTGCATTTTTCTAATCGTGGGCGCCACAAATGGAAACAGAAGATAGAATGCCGCCTCTACAGAAAGGGACCATCCGGGCCCGTTCCATGAAACGGCTAGCCTTGGATGAGTCCACGACTGTACAAGCAGAGCAGTTGGCAAGAAGGACGTTGCGGATTTGATGATAGCGTCGTGGGAGCCCTCAACACTGAATCGGTGGATCAATATAAATGGCGCAAACCACAACATGCCTAACATGTAAACAGGATATATTCTTGAAATTCTGCTGACGTAAAATCTACGTAGTGCCGTCCGATTGAATAGCACTGAATCATATGAGTACGCCAGTATAAATCCTGATAAGGCGAAGAACATCGACACGCCTGCTACGCCGGCAGATCGCAGCGCATCATAGCAATACTGAACCTCAGGAGGCACCCCAACCAGATTCGGCAGGAAGTGAACATTGAAGATTGCCAATGCCGCGAAAAGACGGAGCCCTGTCAGGGCTCGCAATTGAGGTCTTCCTATTGGACTGTTACTCATGGCTGCAAACATCCGATCGATCTATCTATGTTCTATGTGCGACTCGTTTTGGCGTCGAGCCATTAGGTGCGTCGCTCTTGTCCGCCCTACTTCAAATACGCAAATACTCGCCCTTGTACATCCGACTGCTCTGGCATCACGTCGCTGCTGAATTTACATGATCGGTTCGCTCATAGTAAATTTTACAGATCATTATGCAGACCGTTGCAATCAACACCAGGTCACACGCCATTAAAGGAATAACATTTTCAATGCGGGTTGCTCCGATACTACTAGGTTTTCCTAATGCAAAGTACAGAGACACCTCAACAGAAGCCGCCACTGCCATGGCCATGCTTGCAAGAAGAAATCGATCATGGCCACTAATACTAGATGCCCATATCGCAATTAAGGGCAGAGACAGCACATAGTAGTTTGCATAGATACGGGGTGCCAAAATGAAGAACACGAGCAATGTGGTCAACGCAATGTCGTATATAGCCGCATCCCCTAGCCTCTTGGTGGCTCGGGCAACACCTAACGCGCAAGCGCCCGCAATCATGATAGAAATCATATTCGCTACTTCAAGTGACAAGTTCCCACTTGAAAAGAAATATATCCAATAAAATATGCTTCCGGAGGTAACTATAGCCCCCTCTTTTCTCAGCCCATCAAGGAAGTGCACTCCCAACAAATATTGCCCTGTAAGGTAGATAGCGAACACCAGCAGAAATGTGCCGACTCCTCGCATCAGACCAGCCTTACCCTTCATGACAATGGCGGGAGTGTAGGCAAATGCCATGACTTTGGTAGACAACGCGCCAAAGCATAGAATCACAGGGGCCCACCAGATTGCGCATCTAGATACGCTTGCCAAGATCGCAAGAACACCGAAGAGTGCGATGAGCATTTGCTGCTGGCCGTTCACCAGCGTGTTCCAAAATATGAGTGGATTTAACAGCCAGAACCAGTATATGCCACTTGATATTACTGCTTCTTTCATATTTTCACGCCTCATTATCAGTGAGAGCAGGCACGTATCTGCGAGTATGAGTATCAAGTACCACCCATCATAACCGAACCACTTGAAAGTGTAACCAATGAGGTAAGGAAAGAGCGCTCCGTAGGCTGAAGTGAAATCTCGATGCGGCACCTGCCCAGCAAGCGCCATTTGCCCTTGAGGAATATAGTAGGCCACCAAGTCTGCGGTATGTGATTGATTGAGTACCTTATATATAATAAGGTATACCCCAATCTTCAACAGTAGATTCAATCGTACTGGCCTACTTGGCAGCCCCCTACGTCTAACAAAATAATAAATAATGAAAAGCAAGAGGCTTACAATTAATTTTATCTCAACCGATTTCATCATATATCCTATTGCGATGCTGAGGCTCACTGTCGACTACTCATGCTCACCACCGGGTTACTCATATTGCGATCAAGCTTAAGCCCATAATGGAGCATTCTTCTCGGCACCACTCTAAAATCCGACCGATCAGACCGGAAATTTAAAGCCAAAGGTAGAACGAATTTTCTGGCGTATTGGTTCTTCGTAATACTTAAATAGGATAATAGAGAGTCCTAATGTGATTGCGTACTGAAGGAGTGGGGTCGCCTTCCCAAAATGGAGCAGCTGCGTCAACTCATGGATAGGCCCTTGAAGCAGGTATAACGAATAGCTCGCTCCTCCGAGCAATACCATTGCGGGGTGGGACAAGAACCTAGATATTGGGCCAGCACCCGCATCGAGCGCCAACTGCAAGATAAGTAAGCCAAATAGCACCGAACTCAGGGCAACAGCGTGCTTGCTACTGAACAAAGACATGACTATCACAATCACTGTGATGAGTAGTACGACGCATTGCCCTCTCGCAAATGATCCAATATTATCCCTATACGACATGAAAATTCGACACAATGTGATACCGTAAATGAACTCACACAACCGTAAAACAGGTATTATTGGAGTCCAGTCACGGGGCACAAATGGAATGTAAACTGAGCTTGGTCCTATTGTGGGCAAGGCAAAGACGACCATCGAAGTTGTAACTCCGATCATCAATATACCAACCACATAAATACTTGAGCGCCAAACCGTTACAACAATTATTGGAAAGCACAAGTAGAAGAAGAGCTCTACCGAGAGTGTCCAAGCTTGTGTGATCCAAGAGAAACCAAGATCAGTGTACGGTGAAGTCCATGACTGCGTCATACTTAACACCAATAGAGCCCGATTGAGAGTCAATTCCTTGGTTAATACCGGTAGCGCCAATAATAGAGCAAATATGTATACTGGGTATACTCTCGCCAACCTCGCCAGTATGTAGTTATATGTTTTCGTTGGTGACCATGCTTTATCGGCATAGGTATATGCAAGAATGAATCCTGACAGCACAAAGAATATGCTGACCCCAATAAAGCCGTTCTTTAATAGCTGCACCAATGGCGCCGGCGCACTGAGTCTTTCAAGGAATCCGGCGCCAAAGTGAAATAAATAGACCGCCATCGCGGCTATAAATCGTAGTCCGGTCAGTGCCCCAAGGTTGGCCTTTGGATAGGCTTGACTTTTTTGACCAGGGTTCACACGTGCTCCTATCATGCGCGGCGCGTGTACTACCGCCACTCTCAGGGTTTGATCGGCGGACTCTACACCATGCCCGTGTCATGAAACATGTCAGGCACCGGGTTGGGGTGTCGGGATAGGCGTTCGTACGCAGAGTACCCAGATGCAGCTGTGCAATTTCTTGCCTGCGCGGTAGTCCGCCACTCGCGATGCATAGGCATCGCTGCTCTCTTCAGTCCGGCCATTCTTTGGAGTGACCCAGGCAAACTCTGTGCCGCTGATAGGCATGCAGCAAGGGTGCTAGTCGTTCACGCTTTCGAGTTGGCCTCGTGCCTGAGCATTTGGTGAGCCGCGCGTGCCCCAAACTAACGGCGCCACCGACTTGCCCGCATGGATCCTCTGTGAACGGGGCCTGAGATTCCTCTGAAGCCTCGTTCCAGGATCATGTACTCGCGGGCGTATTCCAACCTGTTGTTGCCCCACTGGTGTCGCAAGAGAACACTGGCACTCAGTCGATGCCAACCTTGGGCAGCCGCTAAATCAACCGACTCCTTGAATTCAGACTCGTATTTCTTAGTATCTACTGCGAAGGTCAGTTACCTGAAATACTGAGGCCGCCCGACTGGTTTGCCTTGACTCTATAGATCCGTACATCAGTCGCTCCGCTTGGGGCCACATACGGGGTTGTGTCCCAGACCAAGCTTCTTGACTGACTCAGCATCCGCTCCAGGAACGCATTGTCCGTTGTACCTTGGTTGATTGCCTGTGTTGTCTGCCCCACATCTGTTACTGTTTTAGACATCGCCAAGCCTACGCTGCCACCTGATCCATCCCTCTTGAAGAAATTGGCACTACTGGCGGAGCCTCCGATAAAAAGTGCCTGCGTTGCCGCTGATTCAGCCTGAATTTGAATGCCCACACCCGCACTTGAGCCGGTGAGATCAAACATGAAGCCTAGGAACGTTGCAGATCCATTTAAGCCATTGAGTAAGATGGCCGGATCGTTGGGAAGAAGCGACCCAGGGTGTGAAGCTGGCGCAAGGTGGCCGCCCAAATAGGTAAAGTTGCCAGAATCCATTCGGTACAAGTGTGAGTCTGTCCCTTCGTACCAAGTATCAGCCAGCAATGCCTTTGAGCCGCCTGTCGAAGTAACAGGCCCAATTCCACCGCCACCGATACTAACCAGACCCATGACCCCGTTAAGATTCATGGAGTTTATCCCCGGATTGGACTGAAGTGCAATCTCCGTTGATGGTAGATTGGAGGCATTTAATGGACCAGGCATACTGCCCATAACAAATACTCTCCCTCCATTTTGGTTGGCTGAAGTCAACTGAAAGGCGGTGGTCGTGGCGTCTGCTTGAATTTGCAGATCCCGCAGGGTTGCATAACTCGGGCCACTAAGCTGAAAAATAGTGCCAGGGCTCTTGCCACTCCAACGCAGCGTGGTGGTCATACCATCTCCCGCAATCTGCACCCGAGCCTGGGGCGGGATGGTGACAGTTGCATTCAGATTGTAGACGCCTGGAGGCAGGTGCACGACTGGATTGAATGATCCGCTTGCAATTGCTGTGTTGATGGCCGACTGCAATTGTGCAGACGTTGCACCAACTGGAACTTCAAACACGGCCCTACTGGCCCATGAAGGGGTTGCAGGAAGCGAAGGTAAAGATCCGTCTATCGTGGCCCTATTTACGATCGAATCACCACTTGACACATATCTATCGGTCGCGTCAACAGTCTTGACTGGGCTCAGAACAGTATATTTGTTACCAATTGAAATGACATCTCGACCCGATGCAAAATCATTAAGGACAACTGGTGGTCTAGTCTCGTTCGCCGCACTTCTGATCTGATTATCAATCAAAGTCAATGTCCCCAGATTCCCATTGATGATTGAACTAGGATCCGTGGTATCGATAATTCTATTTCCTTTGATGATAATGGCAGCGGCATTCCCTCCCATGATTTCACCTTGAAAGAATCGACGCGATCCAATTGACACATTCTGATGCATTGAAAACCAGCCGGTATGGCCAACATTGACATCTGCCAGCGTTGAGCGCTCAAACAAGCTCCTGTATACATAAAACCCACCTGCACCGTCGGTCACACCGGTGTCATTGATGCTGAATGTATTGCTTAAACCTCTGGCGCAATCAACAAAATGCGAGTCCCAAACCCACCAATCTAATGCGTTAAAACTACCTGTATTCAAACCTGCATAAGTATTCCTGAGGAAGGTAACACGCCTCACCTGACCCTCAGAATTCAATTGTGAATAGTTTACCCCCATCCGACCGGCCATGATGCCAATACCCATGTCCTGGAAAACTTCATCGGTATGTTCGGCTCCGCTAGCTACATATCTACCGCCATTCGCGTTGAACCAGTGTGCAACGCCGTACGCGGCAATGGATTTCCCATCCCAGGTGATACGAGAGTAGCGCGAGTTATATCCACCATCCTCAATCAGCATGGCTTGACCACTTGCGCCAGCCCACGATATTTTGGTAACACTCGGGGACTCGCCAATAATTCCTACACCGCCCCAGCCAAAGCCTCCGGTTATGGGGCTACCATTCAACCGCAAGGATGATGAAATCTTGTAGGTCCCAGCAGGCAGATATAAAACGGTTGCTTTACCAGACTTACCAAGGTCGTCAAGAGCTTTTTGAAGTGCAGCAGTATCATCCTTCACACCGTCGCCCACCGCGCCATAGTCCTTTTTGGCATTGGCCCAACTTGAAAAAGGGCCGATGACTTCCATATCGTCAACTGGCACTGCGAATCTTGCGGGGAGAATAGGAGAAAGCGCAACAGCAGCAATACCCGAAACTGCACCAACACTTGTAT
>Ga0194135_10001945_pt1 | contig 12489 bp, 12 predicted proteins | sample LitLau_LLRF_2013_FD_134024 | JGI IMG/M metagenome (GOLD analysis project Ga0194135, IMG submission 134024) | Freshwater sediment microbial communities in response to fracking from North America - Little Laurel Run_MetaG_LLRF_2013 (version 2) | ecosystem: Environmental > Aquatic > Freshwater >... | reverse complement strand
GTGTGAACGGAGCTTTGTCGACTACCACATCTTATTACATCTCATTGAGTGATTCTTATACGTGGATGTAACTCCACACACTACACTGCAGTGTGCCAGTGCACTGGCGCATCTGGGTTGGGCATACGGATCTCGAAATTTCAAAAATCATGAAACGTTTCGCAAAACAATTAAAAATACTGGAATTTTAGTTTTAAAACGACAAAAGGTCATTTTGTTTTTATTTTTACGGGATAGTTAGTACACATCCCAATACCTCCTCCATAAAAATTGCACAATATGAGCATAAGTTTGGAGAATTGACGTCAGTTGACCACAGACCGTGCGTGAATTGGTATTCCGTCAACCTTGATCATGTTAAAATATCCCCACGTGTGTTACAAGTGGAAGTGGAAGAAATGAAACTAAACTTTCGTTGATTTTGAAAAGAAAATTGATTTTCGAAGGCGGGTGGGGGCGTGTATTTTTTAAAAATCATCCTAGACAAGCCCGTGCTAGGACGGATCCAAAACTCGATCTTGGAAACATCAAGTCTATTTTCAACCTTTCATTAACTTTAAACTTATAGGACACTAAAATACCTCCAACCTTTGATATGCCTTTTCTAGGCTGACTCCATAAACTCTTTCGCTGTCACAAATTACCCTAAAACAAATAAATTATTATTATTCTTCAATTACTGATTAAGTTAGTCCAGAAGTTAGTTCTAAAGTAAGTAAAAATTAAAACGATTTACGATTTAAATGAGTTGAGAAAGAAGTGACAGAGAATGGAACAGGACTCTAATTTTTTGAAATGAAAACGTTTTTTGGCGGGAAGTTTGCTTTTATCTCCCTGTATTAGAGAATTTTTAGAATGTTGTGGGCCTGGATGCCCAGCCGTGTTGCAGCTGGAATGGAGGATGTGTTAATGTGTATAATCTAACCGACCGGATGATGGATAAATCATTAATAAACAACAAGTTAAAACATCATGGATCAGTCAATCAGTAAATTTGAAAATCAGTCGGCTATATGAGCCGTCAACGAAATAAAAGAGTCATGTATCATGTCAACTGATTTGATTGAGTTACAGGACCTCTGTCTTATTCCACTTAGACAAGAAGACTCGACTCACCTCAGCCAGCCCAAACAACGAGTTACTGATACTGAGAGCTACTGCTACTGAGCCACTCACTCGACTCAATCCGACCTCGCTGCGTGGAAGTTTTCGTTTCAACTGGTCTGGAACTATAGGAAATGAAGTTTTTCCCAGGCGACGAGGTATGCATGATCCGAAAGGGTCATCTTGCCTTTGGGACGCTGTTACAAAAAACGTCAAAATCGGGTGGGTCGGATGAGTTATGGAAAGTGGACTGGAACGACGGAGAAGGAAAGAGTGATGCCGAGTCCTCAGAGGTAACATAAGAACTGACTACTAATAAGGCTATGGCTTAGTTAACCCGGTGTAATAGTTGTCAGTTGTCACAATTCTTCTGCTGTCTCTCTGTTTTTAGTTGACACTCACCGACAGACCTATTTCCATTGGTTGCAAGGTCAAACGAGTAGACACTGGGGCTATTGATGATAGCCTAGAAGGGATTTGCCGAAATGTTTCACTCTTTGCGGACTTGCGGTTTGTTGGTACCAATACGATGCTGAATTCCGTGTCTATCTCTGGATTTACGCACCTGAAAGTTAGTTACCATCTCGGATTACAATCATCTTATGCTATTTGATTACTTCGCAATCTTTTTTTAAGGAGTTGCAGCAGAAGTCCGTCGTTTACTTGAACGGATGGCTGGGAACTATTGCCGAATCGGAACGTTTTGCCACTGTCGTCCTTTCCAATAACGACTTGGATGATCAGGTTCCGCTGTCCAACTTTAATAACCATGACGCACAGATGATAGAGGTCCCATGGATAAACGAGCGCCTCACAATTCCATTACGGAAGTACCAAAGTCGGCAACCTAACCCGAATCTAAACATCATTCCGCCAAATAACAACTTCAGAGTACCCATCGACCCCAATAAAATTCACTCTGAGCCAAAATTCCTTCATGATCTGAGTGTGAGTAATTTCATGAGTATTAAGGAAGCCTTGGTTATACACAGTCTACATAACGGAATTGCATGCAATGTTAATTTCTCTGACGTAGGTGGTGAATGTAAAAGTGAAGTGGCATTACCAAGTGGACCCAATGTGCCCTGATCCGCCACCACGAGTACTCAAGGGTTCAAGACTGTCACAATTGAGTCTCGTAATGGAGCAGTCCGGGACAGATGTTCCATTTCAAATGGGGAACCTCGGCCGTTTTTTCCTACGAGCAGTTGATGAGTTGATAGGATTCAAGGATTACGAGCGCAGTTTTATCAAGAAAAATCTTCCGGCTACCCAGCTGGAATTGTTGTCAAATGAAGAACCTTACGCCGAGCGTGCCTATCTTATCAGGCCAGAAGAAGTCATCGAACCAGAGAAGACACGCGTTGTGGAAATATTTCATCTAAGCGGAACGGTCGATGTTATGTGGCAAGTAAGTAGCATTATTATTAGATCTTGTTTAGATTACATGGTAGATCTATTATTCTTATCGAACATCGGATACTGTTACAGGATGGGACCATGGAGTTTGCAAGAAGCGTTGATTTAATCAATGTCATAGATGAGCGTCTGCTCATCAGCGTCTTGAATGTGATGGACTTTGTGTACTCTCGTAAAATCCAAAGTCCCATGGAACGTACCTACGCAGTCGTGCAACGGACCGATCTCAAGGGTTGATTTGCTCATCTCGAAAAACTCAAATGCTGGTCTTTGGATTTGGAATGTATCTTTATGTATCTTATGTTGCAGAAAAGACTGTTCTTGTGAAAGTATTAACTACTGATAACCCTCCAAAAGTTATCCAAGAAAATCTGCTCCTGGCAGATTCCGAAGTTTTTCCACATCCCAGGTACCGCTACTTCAATGAGACCAATTCCATTGTAGTGATGCACCAGGAACAGAACCATAGAATTGGCCACGTTCGGCGATCCAACTTTTCCGGAAAGGTGAGGAAATATACAAGTCCTACGAGTGATTCCTTCCTAATTGTCATCAGAGGCTTATTTAGTATTAAACATGCAATAATGACTAGATACAAGTTTGTTGGATTGATACGAAGAGAGAAGAATGGTGCTGGCCGACAGAGTGCTCACTCTACATTGTCAGAGGGTTCGATATTGAGTGTATCATAAGTCAGAGTAAGTATTTTATTTTAGTTATTGCTTAGGTTTGGAGTAAACAGCCAATAGCCTATTGATTCTCTTTATTCTATTGTAGCCAACGATGCGGATGAAGTTAGCAGTTGTCCTGCGAGAAGATTCCAGAAAGTTTTGGAGAAATTGAGCCAAGTGAAGGAGATTTGGGAGAGCATTGACAAATGGGAAGACAGAAGACTTGCTGAGAGCATTGAGAATTTGAAATACGCATTGGATGCATGCTTGTAAGCAGACCTTTTCTCTTTTCCGATTTCGATTTCAGGAAGTTGAGGTTTACTTATAAAAAGAAAATGGAAAAATTCCACCATTTCTAACAGGAATGCTGAGAAGATGGCTGGTTTAGTCAAGGAGACCTACATATCCATCGAAAAATTCTCCGGTACCACATCAGCATTAGCGACGCTGAGCTTGGCTGACGGGGAAGTGAACTATCGAGAACAAAGTTTTGTTAAATCGATGCAAGAATACTGCACTTACCTCCACGGCGCCGCCTTGCTCCTGTTTCAGTATATTACTCAGGTACAGGCAGAAATGGTGAGTGAGACCATGGATGTCACAGAACTGTCGCGGAGCTCTCCCCCAACTCGTCCATCGCCATCTCAGCCAGTTCCAATGGAGGTGGATGAAGTGGAAGACTTCCAAACGAATAACAATAACAATACCGGGATGGGCTATTCTAAAATCTTCAACCAACCTGTTCAAATGATGGACAGCGTGCCTACGTCCCACAGCTATGCTAAGGAGCCATTCGAGCAAGGACAATACCAAGCCTTGCTGAAAATTATCAAAAACGAAATGTCAAACTTCCATGAAAGCCGTGTACCTGGGATAAAAGTTGTGAGCTATCAAGATCGCCTTGTAAGTATAAATGACATACTGGGAACAGTGTTGTTTGGTTTCGCTTGTCAAAAACTCTTCTGTGTATCAAATGAGCAGGATCTCTTCTCCATTGCAATTTGCGGACCCGAGAAAACGCCATATGAGGACACACTTTGTCTCTTTGATGCAAAGGTAAATGGGTTTCATTGTTTTTATAAATTGCATTTTTTTTAAATAATATTAATTCTTGTAGCTTCCGGCAAGCTATCCTGCAGTGCCTCCGAAAGTAAATTTCCTTCCGTATGGTGCTGGAAGACTGAATCCCAATCTCTATGATTGTGGGAAAGTGTGTCTGAGCTTACTTGGAACATGGAGAGGAAAGGAAGGCGAAAGTATTTTACTCAGTTATTGAAATTAATTTAGAACTAATGAATCGGACTCAAAACTATATTTTGCCTTAGGCTGGACGAAGGATTCAAATCTCCTCCAGGTGTTGATCTCAATCCAGGGTAGACGAACCTTTGAACGACCGAAACGGAAACTAATTTTCGCAGTCCAAATAGCATGAGTTTTGTTCAAAATGGTTTTCCAGGATTGATTCTTGTTAGCGAGCCGTATCATAATGAGCCGGGCTTCGAAGCGGACAACTATACCGAAGGAGTCCGGAACGAGCACAGACGAGACTACAATAACATGTTGATGCCCAAAATCTGTCAGATGATGCTGACACAGGTCCAAAAACCTGGGAATGATGACATTCGCCCATTCTATAAGGAGAGTCTCCCAAGGTATTTAAATTAGCGCATAGCTTAATCTTGGAAGCTTAGACTTCCACAGGAAAAGTGAGCACATCCTTAATTCTTTTGTAGATTCATTGCAAGATGGCGGAAATTACTTCAAATTGCCAATGCACATCCTAAATTCACAAAGGAGCAATTCCTTCTAAGTCGTAAGTTTACATGCACTCTCCTAATTTGGAAACTAGGAACTGATCCGGTGAAGGTGAAACTGAAACATTCTCGTCTTAACCCATTGTTAACAGTTTCTAAAGATGAGAGACCTGGATTCGAAATATACCCGTTCCATCCAACTCTAGTAACTTCAATGACCGCGTGCCTTAATAACCTGGAGAAGGCATATCAGAAACATTGCACAACAGATGAGTCCATCGAACCCAGCGGAGACGCCTGAAACAGAAATCAAGAACCGCAACATCATCGAGCTTCACATACTCAACAACAACCGTTAATTAGAAAACGTCCTAAACCGCCCATATCCGTTCAAAGAATCTATGAAACGCGCTTATTACAATTTCCGATATTTTTCAACTTTCAAATTGAATCTGTTTAATGAGAGCTGTGAGAGTAAAAGAGATTATTGTGTAATTCCGCAGAATTAAATTAAGAAGCAAAAGTTCTCCCCTGTAAATTGATGCTGGTCCGCATGTTGCTCAAGATGGGACTTAGAGAGGATCGAATTGGGATCCTCGGAGGCTGGGAATTTTGGAAGAAGAGATCCCTTCATCCTCGTTGCTCATTGAGATTTTGGAAACATACTCCGGATTAGTGGCCAGCTTCTCATTCAACTCGTTTAGTCGTCTATTGAGCTCTGTGCAGACTGCAATCTGGAAGATTACGATTCAACTGTTCAATGCAGATTGAATATTAGCCAACTAACAAAGTTAATAATGAGGAGGATTTTACCTGATTTTCGATTTTGTGCATAACTTTAGCATTGTTGTATTTTTCTTTATTGTCCAAGAATACGACCATCCCGTCCTTTTGATTAATTTTGGCATAGATCTCTCCGTCTTGAATCTAAAATTAAGTAGAGAAATGTTTAGAAGGCTTCACAAGAAGACTCGAATCGGGTCAATTTGCATTTGCATCATTTATTACCATGTAAAGGATTAATTTTTCCGCCTGCTGCGGTCCACCAGGCAGTTGAACGCGAGCAGCGAGGTCAACGAGGCTGAGAGTCAGGAACGTCTTTGTCAAGCGCTTGATATTGAGTTTCGTTAGAGCACTCTTGACTTGCTTCACAAGACCCAAGTTTGTATCTCTGAAATGTAAAGATTAAGTTTGCAACGGGAAAGGAATAAACAGGCTCATATTGATTGGGATATTTGTGTATAGTTAGGTAACGACCTCCGAATTACTTCCATGTGACGATTGACCGCATTCTGGAGCTCAACTGGGTTGTGAGTAAGGAATGCTGTGGCAATCTCATTATATGGGACTGCATTTGGCTTCAAAATCCTGAATAAATCACAAGGAGTCGCTTTTCAGTACCGTAGCCTCGTTCATGAAAAATGAGCTATAATTGAATTAATTACCGGTTCACCGTCTGTATGGCGCATTTGGGAGGTTGTGAGATTTCGCCGTAGTAGTACAGTGAGAGCAGGAGGAATTTCTTGTAAGCCTCGAGCATGACGTAAGAAAGTGCAACGGTCGGTACGCGGAGACAAGCTTCAAAGAAGAACAAGGCCTCTTTATACTTCCTAAGGGCAGCGTAGATCATTCCACCGTAGTAGAAATAGAGAAGTAGAGGTTTCCCATCGGCTCCTTTCATCTGGAATTGACATACCCCATAAGCTTGCACGTAATATTCAAAAACAACAAACGCCTGCCGAATTTTTAAATGAAAGATGAATCTCACCTCCTTGCTAAAATCATCAATATCATCCACTAAGAAAGGCAATGCTACTTTGAGTGCCAACGAGTCGAGACACATTTGAAAGAAAATTGCATGAAGACTCGTGAGTTGTCGTGGACTTGTCTGGATACCACGAATGACTTGGGTAACAGGTTGGATTCCTAAAATGGACGACTGTCTTGCACTCAAGACTTCACTCAAACGCTGAAATATGGTGACAGCTAGACAAAAAGTAACTGTAATATAGTAGAACTCTTCCAAGTTGAAATATTGATAAATGATTCTCAACTTTTACCAATTCCAGGTGACAACCGTAGCTGGTTGAAGTTTGCAGTATTCACAAATGCTTTGAATTGAGTAATAAAGGCATCGATATTATTAGCGGGCACCAGGAATTCTGGAGCCATTGCTTTAGCGGCGAAGAGCGTCATTCGTGGCAAACTGCAATCTCCAGCCTCACTCAGCTGAGCCAGGGCCGTATCCAGAATACCCCATTGGAGTTTGGCAAGCCAGTCAATGGACTTTGGTAGGCTCTCAATGTACTCCTTCCCACCATGGTTGCCTAGAAAAGAAATTGTTCCGTACATGAAAATGAACCAAACGAAGCCGTTATCAAATTCATCATTGTGCTTAAGCTTAACCTGCAGCAACGGCTTCACCAAAGTTCCTTGCGCTTTGCACGAAGCTATCAATCGTCATGTTAGGAGACTTGGACCTAACAAGAACAGTCAATAATTTGTAATTTTATAACCTTAATCGACTTTCGTCACGGAGAACGAGAACACAAGTTAATTAGAAAGCCGAAATGACAAGGGCCAAATCTTTAATTTCAAAATACATTTCCCGCGTTCTTTTGCATCGCATTACCAGTGTGTCCATTGCAATTGCAAAAGAAAGGTGTAAGGCAAGGTAAAATTACCGTTCAAAACCGAGTAAAACCCAATTAAATCTCCATAATTAGTTCGTGTGAAAGCTGAAGAGAAGCGTTAACAATAGAATATAACAATTAATTTGTTACACGGCAGAAGGAAATGAGGTGACGCCAGACGCACTTGGCGTACTTGGCCTATTGTCCTAAAAATACGTAAGATTTTCTCTCTTATCGGCATCTCAAGCTTTTACGGTCCACCTTCCAGGTAAATTTCTCTGTCTGCCTATTGGGACTAGGAGTTTACCAGAGCCGTGTGTTTCTATTTTTACCTGTGGAAACGACGATAACTTGGGTTTAGAGACCATGGTTAGATAGACTGGAAAATTCCACAGAAGGGGACATACTTGTGACATTAATGATGATAAGCAGATCCAGGAATTTTCTTAATTCCAGTCTTCATATGGATAAGGCAAATCAGAAATTAAATTCGTCACGGACGGAATCGAGTCTTCTTCCTCCTTACCTGACCAGTAGCTGTTTGGGCTGCCAGGAGGAATAAGGTAGGAATATGAATTGCGTGTTGTTAGGTGATGCGAAAATCGGTAAATCGAGTATTGTGAGTGCCTACACAGGAAGAGGATTTACACCAAATTACGAACCTACCACCCGAGAAGAATACGCCCTGGAGAAGGAGCTCAGAGATGAATTGGAACGCCGACATCGAATTATACTGAGCATTGTTGATACCGGTGGAAGCGAGGACTTGGACAGACTTCGGCCACTTTGCTACCAAGAAGCGAACGTCTTCCTTGTCTGCTTCAGTGTTGTGGTTCCCGCCTCCTTTCAATCGGTAACGACAAAATGGATTCCAGAGATTAAACGACACGCGGATCTGAAGAAAATTGCAATTGCGCTCATTGGGACCCAGGCAGATCTCCGATCAAATACGAACGTAAGTTAACTGCTAATAATAAACGAATAAATTAGTTTATTCCTTATTGTATCGCTTTCAATAACCTATCTTTCTTGATTTTCTTTATATAGATACTTCTGAAATTATCAAAAAATGGAGACTGTCCGGTTTCTGAATCACGGGCTATTCGAATTGCTGGAAAAATTGGCGCAAAACATTACATCGAGTGCTCGGCACTGTCACAGAAGAACATCGGTGTGAGTGATTGATAAATTGACTTTCAAATGATGATGTTTGTCAAAATAATGGAAAGTAATGATGTGGATTTGGTTTCCAGAAAATATTTGACTATATGATGATCAACATCCGGAAGGATTCTGAGCAGGAGGGCGCGGCGGTTGATGACGGCGGACGAGTGAACTGTCAAAATCAGATTGGCATCCACAAGGTCTTATACGGTGATAAACCCTATGTCACTGGAAAGAAGCGGCGTCAACTTCGGCAGATGCTCTCAAAACCACTAAACGTTCGGAAATTCTACAAAATGAAGCGCCTCATGTTCTTTTCTTGCCTTTTCAATTGATTCATCCATTATTAGATTAAATAAACAATTCATTTGATCTTTTCAGCATCTCATAAACTCTGCTGTATTCATTTATGATTTTTGGCACATACTGATTTGTCACAAGTTTACGAGCTAAAAATTAGTCATACATAAAAGTTACGAAAATATTTATAAGTATTCACACTTCGTTTGCAAGGAATCACAAGTACTATAGCTAACGCCTACAACAGCACCTCTCTTATTTTCGCATTTCGAATTCGATTTTCTATAGGATCCAGCATACCCTGTCCAACTTTTACTCGTGTATTTTGTTCCAGTGTGAATTCAAAGTCCTTTGGAGCTTCAAAAACTATAACAATCGTGGAACCCAAGTTGAATTCGCCAAAGCAGTCGCCTTTCTGTAACGTAATTGGCTTATCAAATACTTTGTCTTGATTCATGTTCTTCTGATGGCCTCTGACGTTTGTTTGAAGCGTCTAGCGGTAAACGGAACAAATGTTGCATATTCACAATAGGTTTACAATCTAACACCGAAAGTTAGGAAATAAAACTTACGGGATCCTCATAAACACGAATGGATCCAACATTGGTGGCTCCAACTGCAGTCATTGAGAAGAATCCATGCTTCCATCTCCCCACGTACACCGCTCTCTCATTCAAGCTAAAGAGTCCACCTATCCAGTTGGCAACTGATGGATGTACGCTGAGTAGCTCACCTAAAGAAAGACAAATCATACGGATGCCATTCGTATTCAGATTAACATTGGATTGCAGAAAGCCTTACGCCTTACCTGGATAGTGTCTTCTGAATTCCACTTGCCAGTCCGCAGGTGAATGAAATCTATGATAGTCCCCAGGTGCCAAGTATATGACAGAGTAAAACAAGCTATTGTCCTTTTCATTCTCCAACAAATGTGAGCTGTATTCTTTATTGTTATCACAGGCGGAGGGTAGGGTGGCTGATTTCTCGGTTGACTTCTTCCAGGTCGGAGGGCCAAGAAATGTCCGGAGTGAATACCTGATTCCCTTTACTTGCTCAATTACACCGCAATTCACTTGTCCCAAGTGAAATATTGTTCCGTCAGCAGGAGATACCTAAAATTAAGAAACAGGTTAGGGTGTCGTAGTACATAGAACATTTAGATCTGTCAAACTCACTATGGGACTACAGGCGTCGATTGGTCTAGTGCCATTCTTGAGGGGTCGCCTAAAAAACTCTCCAAGATTCTTGTACGATCTCAAATCCTCAATTTCCGCTTCGTCCAGATCACAATTAAAGGCAGTGGCATAACTGCGAATATTAAATAAAACGAGGTAAAATTGTAAGCCATTTAATTAAATCTGAAAAGGTAACTAACCTTCCAAGAATGTAACCTCTGGTCCACTCTGGTAGTGTGATGTTGTTAACATAACCCCAAGCTCTGGAAACACCCTTCCAAGGAATTTTGCGGTAGCATGTTATCTGAGAAAAATACAAATTCTACATCAATCGGATTTGTTAATTCTTGACTGATCGTTGCACTTTATCCTGGATTTAGGATTTACCTCCCAATCTTGATGGACGGCTTCTTCCTCTGTAGTTTTCTGACCTTTACGAGCACGGCGGAGGACTCTGCTGTAATGTTGGTAAGCCAGGAGGGCAAATCCCAGAGACAGCGGAATTGGGAACCATTTTAGAGAACGAAAGTAGGAATAGCCTGGTACTGAGCGGAATCGAGAGCCACCATTGCTCTGGGAAGTAGAAGTTCTTGTTTGAGTATTTCCTCCTGACGCAGTGCTCTGGGTCCGTTCCGCAGCCTTGTACCAACGATAATAGGACCCTGTGAAGTAAGGTTAAAAAAGTAAATCAGGGAAACCTTTCGCCGGAGTAAATGAATAAGCGTCGCAACTTAATCCGAACTCCCACTACGGTTATACTCCTACAACTTACCTGGTCTGAACCTTTTAATTCTCAGAAAGAATGTGGCAGTACGAGAGGCGACAATTCGCAAACTGTAGTAATGAAATGACCTTTTGCACATTGAGGGAAGCCTTAGCAAAATCTCTCTCTTGGATACATGGGCCCATCCACCCCAATTTGATCCCCAAGTAAAACAGGGCAAGAACTTAAGGGAAAAAATAATCCTAAACACCTTGAAGAATTCCAAGAGGTATTGAGGATAACCGCCAGTGTTGCTACCGGAAGTACTCTTGCTCTTGGTCACCAATTTCTTTTTCCTACGTGAATTTTTAGGCCGCTTAATAGAAGGGGCTACGATCCCTCCTGGTAGAATATGAACTTCGTCGTCAACAAAAGGAAACTCCGAACCGGAAATCCGAGTTTGTTTCCGTTTCAGACTCATGCGAGGAAGGACAACCTCTACAGACATTATTGTTTGTTTGCAACCGTGAGTGTGGCAGCGTTTTAAATACTTTTAAGCTTGGAAGGAAAAATGAAACGATGCAATTGCACGCGTCTTTTAATAAGATTAAGGAAAGAAATTGAATGATGTGTACAGTGCGGCTAGGACAGTTAACATCTGAATACCACAAGACAACCGCAGACTCTTCTTATTTCTATCATTATTATCAGACCAGAGACTGATTCACAGTTCAAAGTTCCATATAGTCAGTAATCAGTAAACGTATCGAATGTTCTCCTCACGCGTTCGTATCATAATCATACCACCACAATCCTACACGGTAAGCGGGCCCAGTCTATACTTAACTGGCTAGTGCGGGTACCTAATGACATAGAGAAACCAAAAACGAAAATGAAAAACGAAAAATTCAGTAAGAAACACAAGTTTAAATTATAAATCTCTGTTCCGAATGCGTCAACTTGTCAAATCGAAAGCGTCAACTTTACAGGAAAAAACGAGAATTAAACAGTTTTAGTTTTGGTTAGATCTCATTGATACAAAGTTGACCTCATGACACGTCATTAAAACTTTAAAAAAAAATCCAATTGAAAGGTCGCATTCAGGTCAGGTTATGATGAGAGAGACTTATGATAAAGAACGTAAGCCTTTCTGCGATTCCAAATGCAGGACTCAATTGATAAACAAGTGTTGACTTTTCTGACTATTCTCCTTGAACAATGGGGTTAATTGAAATATATCAAAGTTCTGGAAAAGTACCAGCTAGGCAACTTTTGTATAATTCTGAGAGAAGCAATTAGTAAGCACACAAGGACATCAATTCCATCAATAAGGAAAACAAAAAATGAATGTAAGCTGAAACTTTGACATTTTGATGATGGTATGGGATTCTCTATGCGCCATGTTGTAGAACCAATGGCATTGAACTTTGGAAAAAATAAATGTCATTTACAACCGCCAGAGTTAGATAAACATAATTTGCGAGGCAAAAAATACATCCTGGTTGCGCGCTTCGTTTTTCTTGTTGACAGTACAAAGACCTTACTGCCTAAAACTCAAACTAAGAG
>Ga0194135_10001944_pt1 | contig 12489 bp, 11 predicted proteins | sample LitLau_LLRF_2013_FD_134024 | JGI IMG/M metagenome (GOLD analysis project Ga0194135, IMG submission 134024) | Freshwater sediment microbial communities in response to fracking from North America - Little Laurel Run_MetaG_LLRF_2013 (version 2) | ecosystem: Environmental > Aquatic > Freshwater >... | reverse complement strand
TTTTTTTTTGCGTAACTAGATTTGGTGTTTACACTCTAATGGGTAGAGGGTGATCATCTAATTCTAATTACGCTTTATTAGGGGCGATGCGTGGGGTAGCCCAAACCATCTCTTATGAAGTAAGAATAGCTTTAATTTTTATTTCTATTATTTTTTTAGTGTGCAGTTATGGACTTCAAGAAGTTGTAAAATTTCAATCTGTTATCTGGTTTATATTCTTAATATTTCCCATTTTTATCTGTTGACTAACTTCCTGTCTAGCTGAGACTAACCGGACTCCCTTTGATTTTGCGGAGGGGGAGTTCGAGTTAGTTTCAGGGTTTAATGTTGAATATGGAAGAGGAGGGTTTGCGTTATTATTTTTGGGGGAGTATGGTAGAATTATTTTTATAAGTTATTTTTTAGTACTATTATTTATAGGGGTTAATAATATTCTATTTTTTAATTTTTTGGGTTGTTTTTTTTGTATGTGATTTATTTGGGTGCGAGGAACTTTACCTCGCTATCGTTATGATAAGTTAATATATTTGGCCTGAAAGATTTTTTTGTCTATTGCTTTATGATTAATGTTTTTTTTTATGGGGGTTTCTTTTTGGGTTTAGTTGAAATTAATCACGCTTGAAATTTCTAGAAGAATTTAACTTCTTTAGTTTACTTTCAAGGTAAATACTTTTTCGTTCAGCCAAGAAATTTTTATTTAATAGTCTGGTCTCATTGTTTTATTATCATAGGATTTATAATAAAATATAGAAAGTATATAATTGTTAAACATTGCCCCACTAAAATATATGGGTCTTCAGCAGGTCGTGCTCCAATTCAAGTTAATAAGATGACAATGTTTACTAATGCTCAAAAAAATATATTTGATAGGGGGTAGAATTGGTTGCCTCGAGTTTTTCTTTTTTGTGAAAAAGGAAGAATCATTAAAATTATAATTGAAGCTACTAGGGCGATTGCTCCCCCTAATTTATTTGGAATAGAACGAAGAATTGCATATGCAAATAGAAAATATCATTCAGGTTGAATATGTACTGGGGTTACTAAAGGGTTAGCAGGGATAAAATTTTCTACATCTCCAAGTAAAAATGGGTTAGTTAATACTAGTATTATTAATAGTAGTAATATTACCATGAATCCAAATAGGTCTTTAATAGAGAAGTATGGGTGGAAGGGAATTTTATCTTGGTTAGATTCTATTCCTGTAGGGTTATTGGACCCTGTTTGGTGTAAAAATAGTAGGTGCACTATTGATATCCCTGCTACAATAAAAGGAATTAAGAAGTGAAAGGTAAAAAATCGTGTTAAAGTAGCATTATCTACTGCAAATCCACCTCAAATTCATTGCACTAATATTTGTCCTAAATATGGGATGGCTGATAATAAATTAGTAATTACTGTAGCTGCTCAAAATGATATTTGTCCTCAAATTAATACGTATCCTATAAAAGCAGCAGCTATTACTAATAATAGAATGATTACTCCCACTAACCACGTGTGAGTGAATATATATGATGCATAATATATTCCTCGTCCTGCGTGAGAGTATAAACAAACAAAAAAAAAAGAGGCCCCGTTAGCATGGGTTGCTCGTAGTAATCAACCATAGTTTACATCTCGTGAAATATGAGCTACTGTATTAAAGGATAAATTTACATCAGCTGAATAATGCATTGCTAAAAATAAACCGGTTAAAATTTGAATAATAAGACAGACGCCTAGTAAAGAGCCAAAGTTTCATCAAGCTGAAATATTAATAGGGGCTGGTAAATCTACAAGGGCGTTGTTCGCAATTTTAATTAATTGGTGATTTTTTCGAATGTTTGTCATTATTATTTCATAAATAAATTTCGCAGGGGACCTTTGTTTTTAGTTGAAATGACTACAGATACAATTAATGTTAATAGAAGATATGTTATAATTATTAATGTGATAGGTGTAATTGCTTCAGAAAAAATTATTATGTTTTGTTTTCCTAATAGGTTAATTTTTCATTCATGATTTTGTTGAAATAAATTATTCCAATTTATTAAAGTAATGGCTCTCATTAAAATGATAATTATTGTTATAATTTCCTTTACAAATAAATTAAATTTTTCATTAGAAGCTATTCTAGTTATATAAACAAAAATAACTATTAGGCCCCCCATAAAAATTAAGAAGAGAATATAAGATAATCATCTAATTTTTATGTTTATTCATATTAGTAGGCATAAAGATATTGTTTGTATTAAAATTAAACCCAAGATCGCCATTGGGTGAGATGACACCATTAACACTAAATTAATTAAAAAAGAAATTCTTAATAGTGTGATTTCAATACAAGATATAGTTTATTCTAAAATTTTGACTTTGGAAGTTAAAGATGATTCATGTCTTTCTTGAAGTTTTTATAATTACTTAATTTTTAGTTTACAAGACTAATGTTTTTTTTAAACTATAAAAACTTATTTTAATGTTGATTTCTATTTCTGGGTTGTTAATTGGATTATGATTATTTAGTTCTTTTCGGGAGCATTTATTAACTTCTTTGCTAAGATTAGAGTTTATAGCTCTTATATTGTTTTTATTATTTTTTATTATCTTGAATTTTTATGGTTTATATTACTCTTTAATTTACTTAGTTATAGCGGCTTGTGAGGGTGCTTTGGGACTTTCAATTTTGGTTCGAATAGGACGCACTCACGGGGGAGATTATTTTAAAAGAATTAATCTTTATATTAATTAATGATAGTATTAATATTTGGGTTAGTTAGATTTTTTATTATTCTTTGGGGAAATTTAGAAGTTTTTTGGTTAGTAGTGGGGGTACTTGTTTTTTTAATAGGCTTTACTGTTTTTTATGTTTCTTTGGGGTTAGATTATATATTGTTTAATTTAGATAATATATTTGATGTTTTAAGTTTTAGCTTAATTATTTTAAGTTTTTGAGTTATTATTTTAATATATGTTTCTAGAGCAAAAATTTATTTTAGTAATAATTTCTATTCTTATTTTAATTTTTGTGTATTTTTTCTATTTTTAGTTTTATATACTTCTTTTAGAAGTCTAAATTTATTATCTTTTTATTTTTTTTTTGAAGTTTCTTTAATTCCAACTCTTTTAATTATTTTAGGTTGGGGGTATCAGCCTGAGCGTCTTCAAGCTGGAATTTATTTTTTATTTTATACTTTATTTGCATCTTTACCATTATTATTATGTATGTTTTACATATATAGACTGAGTGGTTCTTTTGATTATTTCAATTTAGTTCAATTTTCAAAAGTTTCATTTTTATTTTTTTTGCTTTTTAGCGGAGCATTTCTAGTAAAAATACCTATATTTTTTACTCATTTATGATTGCCTAAAGCTCACGTTGAAGCCCCTGTTTCTGGTTCTATAATTTTAGCTGGTGTTTTATTAAAATTAGGGGGCTATGGTTTATTCCGTGTTTTTAGAATATTTGCAGGTAGTTTTGTTTACTATGGGGGTTATCTATTTGGGTTAAGAGTTATAGGGATAATATATGTTGGTTTAATTTGTTGTCGACTAAATGATTTAAAAGCTTTAGTAGCTTATTCTTCTGTGGCTCACATAGGGTTAGTAATTTGTGGTATTTATAGTTTCTATAAATGGGGGTACGCAGGGGCTTTGTTTATAATAGTGGCCCATGGTGTAGCTTCTTCTGGGTTATTTTGTTTGGTAAATATTTATTATGAACGATTAACTAGTCGTAGTTTATATTTATTAAAAGGTTTAATTTTACTATTTCCTATTTTTAGTTTGTTTTTTTTTTTGTTAATAGGGGCTAATATAGCAGCTCCTCCAACACTTAATTTATTAGCGGAAATTTTTTTAATAATTAATATATTAAAGTTTAGTTTTTTTATATTAATAATTTTTCCTTTAGCTTCTTACTTAGGGGCTGTGTTTACTTTATTTATATATTCTTTTTCTCAACACGGTAAAATTAATATGGGTGGTTACGCTTATTATTTTATTTCTTTTCGAGAGTGTTTATTAATAATTTTACATATTTTACCCCTAAACTACTTAATTTTAAAGTCTGATTATTTTATATTTTTTTTTTAAATGGCTTGAGTAGTTTAAAAATCAAAATTTTAAGTTGTGGTCTTAAAGATAGGGGTCTCTCATGCAGATGATTTATTTTATTGTTTTACGTTTTATTAGTTATTATTTAGGTCTAATAATATTAATAGTTTCTTTTTTTTTATTGTTTTTAAGTATACTAATTTATAGAGATGGGATAGTATTTTTTATTGTGTGATTAATTTATGATTTTTTAAGTTTATCTATTGTTTATACAGTTTTAATTGACTGAATAAGATTAATATTTATAGGATTTGTTTTACTAATTTCAGGCTTAGTTTCTCTCTATAGAATATATTATATAGAGGGGGATAAAAATTTTGTTCGTTTTATTTTACTGGTTTATTTGTTTGTTTTATCAATATTACTTATAATTATAAGACCTAATTTAATTAGTATTCTTTTAGGATGGGATGGATTAGGATTAGTATCTTATGGGTTAGTAGTTTACTATCAAAGAGAGAAGTCAAATAATGCTGGTATGCTAACTATTTTATCTAATCGTGTTGGGGATGTAGCTATTTTACTAAGAATTGCTTGGGTTAGAACTTATGGGGCATGAAATTTTATATGGCTGCAGAGTTTAAATAGATTGGAGAGTATAAAATTTATTATTTGATTGGTTGTGTTAGCAGGGATAACTAAAAGAGCTCAAATTCCATTTTCGGCTTGGCTTCCAGCTGCTATAGCAGCTCCTACACCGGTTTCTGCATTAGTTCATTCTTCTACATTAGTAACGGCAGGGGTTTATTTACTTATTCGGTTTAATATGGCATTGGGGGTTAATGAGTTTTTGTTTTATTTAGGGAGTTTTACTATGTTTATGGCAGGTGCTGGGGCTAATTATGAAACTGATTTAAAGAAAGTTATTGCTTTATCTACATTAAGACAGTTAGGCGTAATAATAATTACATTATCTTTGGGCTGTGTTGAATTATCTTTTTTTCATTTATTATCCCATGCTTTATTTAAATCATTATTGTTTTTGTGTGCTGGGGTTTTTATTCATGTTTCTGGCGATCTACAAGATATTCGTTATTTAGGTGGGTCTTCTATAGGCTCCCCCAGAAGTGCTTTTTTCTTTTTAGCTTGCTCTTTATCTTTATGTGGATTTCCTTTTTTATCGGGGTTTTATTCTAAGGATATGATTTTGGAGTCTTATTTTATAATTAATATAAATTTTTTTATGTTATTATTTCTGGTGGTAGGTACACTACTTACTGCAACCTATTCTATTCGCGTTATAGTTTTTATATTTTTTAAAAACTTAGGTTTAAAGAGTATTTCATCTACACACGAAGTTAGAGGTATGTTATTTCCAATGTCCATTTTATTTTTTTGTTCTGTTTATATGGGTGGTGGGTTTTCTTGATTCATTTTACCATATTATTGTGTTTTTTTACCATTGATTTTTAAATTAATAATTTTAATTGGTATTGTAGGCTTAAGATATTTAGTTTATTCTTTTTTAATAAATTACTATTTATTTCTATACGACTGTTTGGCATCTGTTACTTTATTTTTAAGTTCTATATGATTTATGCCAATCATTTCAACTTATTTTTTAATGCCTATTTTATTAATAGGGGAAAGATTAATTAAGCATTTAGATCAAGGTTGATTAGAAGTATTTGGGGGTCAAGGAGCTTTTAGTGTGTCAAGAGCGACAGGCGTTTATATGGATTATTCTCTAAGATTTAATTTAAAGATTTATTTATTTTCATTTGTTTTTTTAATTACTTTTTTAGTTTATTATATTTAAATTAAATAGCTTATTTAGAGTGTAGTTTTGAAGAATCTGAGGTGAAAATTAATTTTCTTTAATTATTAGGAATTTAATTCCTTTTTTATAACGAAAATATAAAGTTTTATAATATAAACTACAATAAAAAGAAAATTAATGGGGTTTAACCACTAAGAATTAAAGTTAGCGGCTTTATTCTGAACGTCTTTTTCTTTTAAAAGGAGATTTTGTTCTCTAACTAATATTAACAATATCATACCTAGGAATTGGTTTCTTTTAATAAAACAAGGAACTTAAAAGTTCTAGAATTAGGTCGAAACTAATTGCGATTTTCGCTTCTTGGTTAAAGAATAGCCACAAAGCACTTTTTGAATGCAACCCAAATGTCATAATTGACTATATTCCTAAATGTCCCATTGAAGGGCTCCTTCATTTCATTCGTGAAATAAACCTAAAATTAAGATTAAAATAAAGTATGTTGCTGTAATAGAAATTATCAAAAAATTTGCAGATTGTGTTCTTATTAATGGAATGGGTAAGATTAGTGTGATTTCTACATCAAAAATTAAAAAAATTAAAGCAATTAAATAAAATCGAAGGGAGAATGGTAGTCGTGCAGATCTTTTAGGATCGAATCCACACTCAAATGGTGATGGTTTTTCTCGTTCATTAATAGTTTTTTTTCCCAGTAAAGAGTTTACAATAATTAAAACTAAACAAAGCAATAGTGATAAGGCTCTTAAAATAAAAATTACACTTTCCTTGTAGGGGACGGTTTAATTGGAAGTTAAACATACTTATATATTAAAAGTGTAGCTACCTCATCAATAAATAGTTATATACAGAAATAGTCAAACTACATCTACAAAATGTCAATATCATGCGGCCGCCTCAAACCCAAAATGGTGGGAACCTGAAAAATGACATTTTAAGTGGCGGGATAGACATACTAATAAAAAAGTAGTTCCGATAATTACATGTAAACCATGAAAACCAGTGGCAATGAAAAATGTTGACCCATAAGCTGAATCTGCAATTGCAAAAGATGCTTCTCAATATTCTATTGCTTGTAAAAGAGTAAAATACCCACCTAAAACAACAGTTGTGAGTAGTCCTTGGTATGATTGTCTGAATTTGTTTTCTATAAGTCCATGATGTGCTCATGTAACCGTAACTCCTGAAGCTAGTAAGATAATAGTATTTAATAAGGGAACTTGAATTGGGTTAAAAGGATAGATTCCGGATGGGGGTCAGTTTAATCCCAATTCTAATGTTGGGGCTAGGCTTCTGTGGAAAAAGGCCCAAAAAAAAGAAAAGAAAAATAGCACTTCTGAAGTGATGAATAAAATTATTCCTCAACGCATACCAAATGCAACAATGTTTGTGTGTAGTCCTTGAAAAGTTCTTTCTCGTCTAATATCTCGTCATCATTGCATACAAGTTAAGGCTAAAATTAATAAACCTCTAATAAATAGTATTATATTGAATGAATGAAATCATTTTACTATTCCTGTTGTTAATATCAGCGCTCCAATAGCCCCAGTTAATGGTCATGGTCTTTGATCTACTAGATGAAATGCGTGGTTTCTTTTAATTATCATTAGTGAGATGTAATTTCTCTTGAATATAATGTAGTTAAAACTGCGAATACATATGATTGGATTATAGCTACTGCTCTTTCTAATACTAATAGAAGAATTTGTGTCGCTAGTAAACCAATTAAAATAATATTTGAAGCAAGGGCTGTTTGATTACCAAGCAGAGTTATTAATAAATGTCCTGCGACTATGTTTGCTATCAGACGTACAGATAGTGTAAGAGGGCGAATAATATTTCTAATTGACTCAATTAGAACTATAAAAGGTATTAATACTGAGGGGGTTCTTTGTGGTACTATATGGGCAAATATATGTTTGGTGTAATTAATTCAACCAAATATTATAAAACTAATTCACAATGGTAATGCTATTCTTAGAGTCAAGGTTAAGTGTCTAGATGATGTGAAAATGTATGGAAATAACCCTAAAAAGTTATTATTCAAAATAAATAAAAATATTGCAATAAAAATAAAAGTTGATCCTATAAAGGCTGAGGGGCCTAATAAATTTTTGAACTCTAAATGGAGTTTTATTGTAATTAGGTTAATTATTTTATTATTTTTATTTTGTTTATTTCAATAAATAGGTGTAATCACTAAAAAAATCAAAATTCTTCTAGTTCAATTTATGGGAAGTCTTAAGTTGGCTGTTGGGTCAAATACAGAGAATAAATTAGTTATCATTTTCAATTAATTATATTTATTGGCTCTCTTATATTATTAAGGTCTTTTCTTTTTGTAAATTTGGGGGTATTAAAGTATATTTTTGATCTAGTAAAAATACATAAAAAAATAAAAACTATAAATAAAATTAATCATATTAAGGGGGCTATTTGAGGGATTAAAAAATGTTTATTTAAATAAACAACTTAATTTTGACAAAATTATATTATTGGTTTAACTAAGTTTTTAGTTAAAAATATTTGTTACTTTATTATAGGGTGGTTTAAGAGACCAATGCTTACTTTCAGCCATTTAACTTAGTTAGATTGATTTCTTTACTCAGCCAATAAAATTTTTAGGTGTCGTTCTTTCAATTGAAATAGGCATGAAACTATGGTTTGCTCCGCAGATTTCTGAACATTGCCCAAAAAATAAACCAGGTCGATTAGTGTAAAAATTTACTTGATTTAATCGGCCAGGCACGGCATCTGCTTTTACCCCTAGTGCTGGTACTGTTCATGCATGAAGTACGTCAGCTGCCGAAATAAGGGTTCGAATTTGAGTATTATAGGGAATAATAGTTCGGTTATCTACATCTAATAATCGGAATGAGTAGTTCGTTCCTTCATTTCTTGGGATTATATATGAGTCAAACTCTAGGTTTAAAAAATCTGAGTATTCATAAGATCAATACCATTGATGTCCAATAGTTTTAATAGTGATAGATGGTTTGTAAATTTCATCTAGTAAGTATAAAAGACGAATTGATGGTAATCCAATAAAAATTAAAATAAATCTAGGAACAATAGTTCAAAATAACTCTAATGGTTGAGATTCTAGTATATATTGGTCAATAATATTGTTAGTTCTGGTAGAAATTAGATTAAAGCCTACAATAGTGATAATTAAAATTAAGATTGTTATTGAATGGTCATGGAAAAAAATTAATTGTTCTATTAAGGGAGAAGCTGCATTTTGAAAATTTAATGAACCTAATGTTGAGATTTCTAAAAAAACATACACATATTTATATATGAAGCTTAAATTCATTGCACTTGTCTGCCATAATAGAAGTTGTAAATTAATGTTAGTTCGGAGTAAGAATGTTCTGATGGTGGATTATTTTGTATTCATTCAATAAAAGATGGTTGAATATATGAGTAAACAACAGGCCGGTTAGTGGCAATTGACTCTCAAATAATAATACTAAAGATTAAAATAGCTACTACTGAAGTATAACTTCCTATAGATGATACTACATTTCAAGATGTAAAGGCATCAGGGTAATCTGAGTATCGTCGAGGTATTCCATTTAAACCTAAAAAGTGTTGAGGAAAAAATGTTATATTTACTCCAATAAATATTGTGATGAATTGAATTTTTAATCATGTAGGGTTTATATTATTTCCTGAAAATAAAGGGAATCAGTGTACTAGTCCTGCTATAATAGCGAATACTGCCCCTATTGATAAAACATAATGAAAATGGGCTACTACATAGTATGTGTCATGTAAGATAATATCAATAGAAGAATTTGCTAAAATAATTCCTGTTAATCCTCCTACAGTAAATAAGAATACAAAACCGATTGCTCATAGAAGAGCAGGTGTTATATTCAAAATTCTACCTTGAAGAGTAGCAATCCAACTAAAAATTTTAACCCCAGTTGGCACAGCAATGATTATTGTAGCGGTGGTAAAGTAAGCTCGGGTATCTACATCTATTCCTACTGTAAATATGTGGTGTGCTCAAACAATAAAGCCTAGTAATCCAATTGCAGATATAGCATAAATTATACCTAATTGCCCAAATGTTTGTTTTTTTCCTCTCTCAAAAGTAATAATATGTGAAATTATTCCAAATCCTGGTAGAATTAAAATATAAACTTCGGGGTGCCCGAAGAATCAAAATAAATGTTGGTAAAGAATGGGGTCGCCTCCCCCCGCAGGGTCAAAGAAAGAAGTATTGAGGTTACGATCTGTTAAAAGCATGGTAATGGCACCCGCTAAAACAGGTAAAGATAGAAGTAGTAAAATGGCAGTAAGAAATACAGATCATACAAATAAAGGGGTTTGATCTCATGATATACCCGGGGTGCGCATGTTGATAATTGTAGTAATAAAATTTACTGCTCCTAAGATTGATGACGCCCCAGCTAAATGTAAACTAAAAATAGATAGGTCAACTGAGGCTCCTGCATGGGCAATTCCTCTAGCTAAAGGGGGGTATACTGTTCACCCTGTTCCAGCCCCTCTTTCAACTAATCCCCCTGCTAATAATAGAGTTAATGATGGGGGAAGTAATCAAAAACTTATATTATTTATTCGTGGGAAGGCTATATCTGGGGCACCAATTATTAACGGTACGAGTCAATTTCCAAACCCTCCGATTATAATAGGTATTACCATAAAAAAAATTATAATAAATGCATGGGCTGTTACTATTACATTATAGATTTGGTCATCTCCAATAAATCTTCCTGGTTGGCCTAATTCTAGTCGAATTAATACACTAAAAGCAGTTCCTACTATAGCTGATCAAACACCAAAAATTAAATATATTGTTCCAATGTCCTTATGGTTAGTTGAGTAAAGTCATCGGTTAATTAATAAGGTGGCTGATTAAGGTGTTAAACTGTAAATTTAATAATGAATATATTTCTCTTGTTAGGGGTTATAGTCAACTATGATTTAAAAGTGCAAATTTTAAGGTAAATAAATTTTAACTCTTAGCCTAAAATCTATAGGATAGTCCATATAATTTAGACTTTGAAGGACCATAGTTTACTTAACTTAAGATTTTATACTATAAATAAAATTGGGGCTATAATGCTAAATGCTGACACTAGTGTAATTAAGATGGGTTGACTTTTTCTTAGGTTTACTGATAAGTAATTATATTTTTGTTTTATTATAATAGCTGAGTAGATAACACGACAATAAAAGAAAATAGAGATTAAAGAAGCTGTGATTAAAATGAAAGTTATAATTATTATCGTATTCATTATTAGGGTTTTGATGATAATTACTTTTCTAATAAACCCTAAAAGGGGGGGAAGTCCTCCTAGGGATAGTAAGTTTAAAATAAATATGTATTTATTTATTTTTGATGTTTTGTTGTTGTTGAGTTCATATAAAGATCTTAGGTTGTTAATTGATTTTGTTGTTTTAATGATAGTTCAAGTTAAAGTAGAGTAAATTAAAAAATATAAAATTCAATAGAAAAGATTTACATAGCTTGCTATTAACATTCAACCTGAATGGTTAATAGATGAGTATCCTATAATTAATTTTATTTTGTTTTGATTTAATCCACCTAAGCACCCTAAAAGTGCTGCTCCGATAGCTAAGATAAATATGATGGGAGTTTTGAGTGTTCTTAAAATAATAAAAGGTGCAATTTTTTGTCATGTTATAAGAATAAGGCACTGATTTCAGTCACTAACTATTAAGGTTTGGGGGAACCAAAAATGGAATGGGGGGGTTCCAAGTTTGATTATTAAAGCTAAAATAATAATTATATCTCTATATTCTATTTGAGGTAATAAATTAATATTAATGTTAATATTTACCCCCATAATAATTAGTAAAGATGCCATTGCTTGCGGTAAGAAATATTTAATGGCTGCCTCTGTAGAGTTAATATTTAATTTAATGAGTATAGGGGGATTATACTCATTAAATTAATTTCTAACCCTAATCAAATTATAAATCAAGAAGAGGCGCAAATACAAATTATTGTTCCTATGATTAAAGTGAGTCTAAAAATTAAATAATTAGGCTTAAAAATAATATTAAAAGAAAGAGGTTTTACTCTTATAAGTGGGGTATGAACCCAATAGCTTTATTAGCTTATCTTTAATTTATAATTTAGTTTATAGGAATATTAAATTTTGATTTTAAAGGAAAAAGTGCGATTCTTTTAGTTGTATAATATTAAATAAGGTGATTAATCACATGATTTATTCTATCAAAATAATCCTTTTTTCAGGCACTTATTATTTTTTTATTTATATATTTTTCTGTAAAATCTATCCCACCTTACTCTATGTGTTTAACTTTAATAGTATCTTAATTTTGTTATAATTAGTTTTATATACACACACTATGTGTGTGTATATATATATATATATAATAAATTTATTATATAAATTAAATTTATATTATAATATCTTATAATAATAAATATATATATATATATTAAATATTTAATTAATATATTAATTTATTTTAATTATTATTAATTAAAAAGAAATAACATCTATTAAAAATTATAATATAATTTATATATACATATAATTATAATATATTATATAATTATCTATTAAATATCTTATATTATAATTTATATATACATATAATTATAATATATTATATAATTATCTATTAAATATCTTATA
>Ga0194135_10001943_pt1 | contig 12492 bp, 7 predicted proteins | sample LitLau_LLRF_2013_FD_134024 | JGI IMG/M metagenome (GOLD analysis project Ga0194135, IMG submission 134024) | Freshwater sediment microbial communities in response to fracking from North America - Little Laurel Run_MetaG_LLRF_2013 (version 2) | ecosystem: Environmental > Aquatic > Freshwater >... | reverse complement strand
TTTAATAACACCACCACCACCAAAAGCCATTTGAGTCCGCTGCTGTCCGTTTCCCCGCACCTCAATGCCTCTACGAAACTTAATCCTGGTTGCACAGACTCATGATAACTTCACTCTTATCACAAAGGTAGTGAGAGTGAGACACACTGTTTGACTACGATAAGAAACAGGCACAAAACTAAAAACATAATTACCATTATTTGAGGAGAAGGAGAGGCTTTTAAAAATAGTCCATAGACTTCTTGTGTGGACTGGCCTTTAGTGCATCGGTGCAGGTTGAGTTTCGTTCGGGAACTTTCACCCGGAAGATTCCCTACAGGATCGGACAACCATCGAGCATTATTGAATTATCTTTTCTATTCCTTTAGGGCTCCTTGTTGTTGCACTGCAGTAATTCATCGTGAAACAACTGACGACGACGACGACGAGCATCTCTCTCTCTCTATCTCTCTCTGTAAAAGATTACTTCCAACATCAACCGTTTACCCTCAGATGTATCAAACGACGAGTCTCTATGAGTAATATATATAGAATTCCATATTGAGAGTAAAAGAGACTATACATATATACGTATGTATATAGTATATAGAGTAGGATACACGACTCCTTTGAAGAAGAAGTCCGAAAGAAAAGGAGAAAGTTCCAATAGTGGTTGGTGGTGGTGGTGGTGATATGCATGTACACAGACACATTAGAGGAGAGTGTGTCAGAGAAATCTCTATGTATTAAGAAGAGTAAGACTTTTGGACATGCATGGTACTATTACACAAAGTTACAAATATGCTGCTGCCACAGTGTTTGTTCTCGTACATATTACAACACAGAGGAAGTTGTTGGTAATGTTGGTGGTGGTGGTAGGTATACTTTGACATTTACTTTCTCTTTGGTATAAGCTAAATGTCAAACCAATTTGCTCAACAACACAGGCATACACTTAATGACGAAGGAGGAGATAGAGATAGAGAGTAGTAGGAACCGTTGTTGTAACCATTTGTGCTGATTCTGATTCTAAAGTACATATCATCATTAAGTTTTGGGTGGAAAGTTGCAGAGCTTTCACTTCAGAAGAGGATCTAGTGTAGTTCATCTTCTAGACCGAATCATGGAATGGGTGGAAATTGATACCAAGTAGTACAAGTAATATTATGGAAGTGGAGTAATAAATGACATTAGTAAAGTGCGTTTGACTTTTTTCGAGACTTTTGACTATGGGAGATTTTTCTCCAGTGATCATTGGGGATGGTGGGGATTTCTCCGTAATAAGAGGGGAAAACGACAATGGATCTATCGAGGATCATGAAAGTAATAATTGTAAATCTTCTGGGAGGTTATTTTCTGATTCCTTGGGAGATTTGAGAGTTGTGACCAGGGGTGGCAGTTTTGGAAAAGGAGGAGTGGCAAATAATGTTTCCATAAGTAGCATTCAGAATTCACCGAGGGTGATGCGGGCCGCTGTGTTCTCTAATGACCGTCCTTTCGACAGTCGCAAGTCGTCGGAGAATTTACTCCTAAGGAACAATGTCAGTGTGGGATCAAGATCACTTGACCCTAATACTTGGTCACAAATCGCTATTCCTGTTGATCTGGAACCGTTTTTGCATCCTGAGAAATTGGTCTATCCTGTTATAGATTCGCCAAAGTGAGTTTAAAAAGATGCTTATCAATCATTTTTTTTAGGCTTGTTAACTGGAAATTTAAATTCCTAATTTGGTTATGTAGGAAAAGAAGTGTTGATTTCTTACTGGATATTCCTCGTATACTCCATGATCTTGACCATATAACCCAAAAGTCTGATTGGGATTGTGGAATTTCATGTGTGGCCATGTGCTTAAGCAAAGAGCAGCGTCAGCATTTTTACGCCAATCTTAAGTGGTTCTCTTGCAATCCGGAAACTGGCTTTGGAGAGAGGTTAGTACTGTTGTAATGTTTCAACCATTAAGTTAGGAGTGCTTTAGATAAGTATTTATTAATGATTTATATCTCATATTTTCACTTTCTCAGCACTTGGACAATTGATTTATGCTACGTGCTAGCTTACTACGGAGTCAAACATGAAATGTTCACCATGTGCATGGGTGTTAACCCTGATTTGAAGAATGAACGATTTTACAAAGGAGCAATTGATAAGGTCAGTTAAATTATGAATACAGCTCAAATGGAGTACAGGATTCTAGTCCGAATGATGCTACCATTAATACATTTATTAATTGCAGGACACTACACGAGTAATGAATCTGTTCAGAAACCCACAAAAGTATGGACTTAAAGTAACACAACGCTCACTTACAATTGAGGATATTTTTTATTTTCTCGCCACAAATGGACCGCTGATTGCCCTAGTGAATGCCAATCTTCTGCATTGTTTATCCTGCCGATGGAACTTTCTTCTTGTATTTCGATATCTGTGCTGCGACCAATACCAAGGGCACTTTATTGTCTTAGTGGGATACAGTGTCGAGAAAAAAGTTGTCTACTATCGAAATCCAGGATTAAGTGACAGTAAGTACTATCGCTGATTTATTGATATGTATACATGTTTCAGATTTTTTATCTGTATGCTTTGTCTTTTAGGAGTTTGTCAAATATCCGTATCTGATTTCGAAGAAGCAAGAATGTCCTTCGGAACTGATGAAGATTTGATAGCTATTCGGTTGAAATCTTGAAACAAATGTTCGATAATGTTCATACAATGTTTCTCCATTTTCTCCTTCCAATTACATTTCTTGCATTCGTAGCTGTCCTTCTGCCATCCATTCCGTATTTTCCTGATATATCCTAAAACTGATTACTCGCATGTGACAAATGTGATTATTGATTATACGTGGTGCAAATATACATAGTATATATAAAATCTGGACGAGCATATACAATGCGATATTACAGCTCTTCCTTCCTCCATACACTGTTAAATAATTGATGACATGAATGAATACTGTATCGCATTCCGAGTTAATTAATATGCTAAATTATTAAAAGGCTTCGTTATCACACTACTCCTATACGCTCTTTAAAAGAAATGAAATTAATAGCTTTAAAACTTTGGTTTAATTTAGTATTATATTGTTTGACTTCAAGAAAACTTAGTGATACTCATGAGCAAATGTTTTCTTTTCATGAATATACTTTTTTCTCGTATTTGGCTGAACGTGGTTCAATTCGGATACTATTTAGCATAAAATTAGAACAACAGTAGTTAATTTTTATTCTAGGTTAATGTCTATAGTGTAATTGATTGCAATTACGTGTTAACTAAGGTATTCTATCTTTTAATGTTCTGGTCATTAAAACGTAATGGTGTATTTAAACCGAACTCTTCATCTTTACACTGAATTTCACTGACGTCTTCTGTATTATTAACTTTGCTATATGTCAATTGATTTATTGAATGTATGATGCCATATGTACTCGTAATAAATTAAGAGTTTTTTACTTCCGTGGACTTTACAATGTAATGCATTTTTATTTACCGATTTCTTATTTTTCATAATCACAGATTTACATCATACCAGGGTGATTTCATCATATGAACACAAATAAAACAAATACGAAGTTAGCTTACACAAAATGTCCCATTAATTCATGAGTCAAACTCAAGGAAGAATCTTAAAATCGATTTTTCTTAAATCCTTCTTAATTTTTTGTAAATTGGCTGTTTTGTCCATTACCTTTAATTAGAAATGCCACAACAAATTCATTGAGTACTATGATACAATGGTACACATGAACTCAATTTTGTTGATTACTTATACATGCTTACTTATTCTGGATAAGAGGCGAAGATAATTTTTTAGAAAGCCGTAAATTAGAGAAGCATTTTTACGAAATCTCGTACAGGATTAAGCTTCTGTGGGCTCAAAATAAGCTTGCTTGAAAATTCAAAAACACTTGAAAATCCTAACAAGCCATACCCAGGTCGAATTACTTTCCCTTTCTCCTTTTATCTTCGTGTATGGTGTTTCATCGAGGTTGTGTTGGCAGTTTTCCTTTGCATCCTACCTATAGAAAAGTAAGTATATTGTGGTGAAGTGGAAACGGACTGCCTGATGTGTTTCATTCTACTGTAACAATATTTTGAGCATTAATACATTATATAGTGCATTCAATCGGAAAATAATAAATGGATCGATGCGTGGTGCGTGAAGAACGATGGAGAAAGTGAGACATATATGTTTACCCAACTTTATTTTATGACATGAAGCGTGGAATGGTACAAGCAATTTATTTCTGACACTCAGCAATAATCACTCACTCATTATGGCACTGCTTATCTAATAAATGATCTCACCGGGGACAGAGGGAGCACAAGAAATCCATGAATTAATGGATCTGACCAGTCACATAGGAAGCAATATATTATCCGTCTACATTGACTACAAGAGGTTTCGCAAGCTTGTTTTGCAACGTATGTTAAGGTAGCCAAGCACGAGCTTTCTTTTATCATAAGTAACAAACATTTCCCCATATCTGCCTACCCATTTCACAGGTACTTCACATAAGCCATAATATTGTTTGTTAGCACTTTGCAAATCAGAATCTATCAAACTACAACAAATCCAAATACATAAGCTTATGAGTTCAGGGAGACGTTGAAATTTAATGTGAGCATTAAACTGTTCATGTCAGATTACTTCCAAAAACTTGTTTCTGTATTCATCCATGAAAGACTTGAGCAAAGTATTCTATTATTTCCGTTTAGTTTAGACTATACATGAGAAAGGATCATTTTGGGAAACTAAGAACTATTTGAATAAAATAATCAAACCTGAACTTGCATTTAACCTGCATCGGGCACACATTAATCATAAGAAGTTTTTTCCCAGAGCACCAGCGAGTAGTGCGTGTAATGTGTAATACTTTCCCCGAGTTTTACCGTCGGTGAAAGAAGAGTCGGTTGTGTTTTTGGTTCAGTACCGATTTTCAAGTGTGAGGACACGGACTTTGAGCACAGACAGATCCTTGCTCACCATGAAAAAGGCCCTGTCGACCTTAACACGAGATTCAGATTGAACTCAGCAGCTCCTGTGCAGAGTTGTGTGTAGGCGAGCGACATACATCAGACCCTACAAGGGAGATTCTTCTTTCTTGTTTATCCTTCCGTTGTGGTATTACACTATTTGCATTTTGCAATACTACCATTTTAGTGAAGGATAGCCTGAAGTCTGAATTCTGTGATCGAAAAATTCTGTTTCTCAGTATACCCCAAAATCGTACTTTCTTCAGCTTAACCGACTCACGGTCCACAGCAGACGCTTGAGCGATCAGAACAAAGAAAGTCCATACAAATATTGGTTTCATCAATAGACTATTTCCTCTTTTCTGTCATTATTCAACTATTCAAGTTTTTAATTAGTGAATACTGACGCGAGCGATGACAGAGATTTATGTAACAAAAGTTTACACATTTTCTGAAGAATGAGAAAGCTCGAATTCTCTCAATTTGAGACAACATACAGCGTGCAGATAGCCAATGTGGGACCCCCAACAGGTGACTGTCAAACAATAAAAATTGGCCCGGAAGTTCTGGAATGTTTTAGCATGGAATAAAATGAACTGGATGTCCTGCTGGCCAACTTTTGCTCTGTTACCAAGAAAGCAATAAAAGAACATGCATTATGTCTCATCTATCTATTTATTGTAAGGTAAGTTATGACGATATACTTATATACTCCATGATCCTTCCTCTACCACTTGTAGAGTCGCTGGATATCGAAGAAAGTTTTCTGGTGAATGAGCTCTGGTCTATGCTTTCATTACCTTTCGTTCCATGTGTAATTTTATTACTGCTGAAGACCTAAATCTTAATTAATAATTCACAGAAAATGACTAATAGTTGACATGCATGTGGAAATGTAGATATTATGGACGATACACACGAACGATATTAACCCCATGTCTTCGAAATGCATGAGGAAAACCACATTATAAGTATCAAAAAATGTTTGTCAATAACATGAAACGGTATAAGAGAGCACTACTATGCGATCGTACTGTTCCACTTATCAAATAGTTCATACGCCAAGCTCACGATTTAGTAGGGTTTTGACAAGACAAAGGTATTTGTTATTGGTCAGGTCGAAAAGGCATAATGCAGACTATTAGATCATTTGATGACCTATTGTAGTTTGTAACCCACATTATCTACATGTACTTGATACCTTGAGTGTGTTAAGTCGATTGGATTGAATTTATTTTAGCGAGACATGCCAAATTTCACCTTAGATTACAATTTGTCACGTTTCCAGCCTAGTTAATCAACAACAAGAATTTATAATACCAATATGTAGAGGTGCCAATAATCTTCTCTCGCATTGACATTTGTGGTCGACGGACCTTCCCTGGCATGAAAAGTATTATGTTTTGAAGGTAAAATAGTGTGTAGTTATTCATTGAATGACATGTACATTTCACTGCAAATAATTCTTTGCTATGCACTAAATATAAATGATACGAGCAACGGTGTACAAGTTTCTTCAGTTCCCTTGATGCCTTTTTAGACTGCAAGTGCTGAAAACAAACCCATATTGATGATTGGGTTTTTAGAAACCTCTCATTTCATGCATAAAGCCTCACGAGTGTGTCTCTTTCTCGACAGTCGCACATTTGTTATCCACAAGCTTGTACGTTATTATATAATCTTGACGAACGCGTTATAATTTCTCATGTTGAACACACCAAGGCTCAGAAAATTATAAGGAATCTTTGTCTCTGTCATATATGTGCTCTGTGTATGCAGGAAAAATCAATCCCTTTCATCTAGATGAAAGCATTCAGAGGCTATTATTTAGATGAAGTCATGTCTGCCACTACGACGTTCATAGTTCAGTTGTCAACTGTGATACCAACAAACAGCAGAACATGTTCGCGTTTGTATATTCTTTCTATGAGAGTAACAAAACACATAGATTCCGAAAACTGTAGCATATTCTAGTACGTGCATGAACTAGTGAAATATGGATAGAGTACTCACATTTATGAATTTAACGGCGAAGAGTATTTCACGAATTTTATTCTCAGGGACATTTTGAGATAATCCGATTGAATTTTATTGAAGAGCGTGTTAAAACAGCAAGTATGCAATTTTCAACTGTATCTGCAGATGTAAAGATTACTGAATTCATTACAGAGCTCAGCATGAAATAATATTGGTATGTTCGAGCAATGATATTAGAATTATAATGATAACTTAGGAAATGCTTGTGTATGCATGAATCATGCCTACATATTGATTTTTTCTACTTTTATCACATAATGAGATACGAAGGATTTGTAATGTGATAGGGTGGATTGATTATAATGCAAAAGAAATTGTGTTTTATTAGTCCTTCCCTCATTGGTATTGGCATTTGCAAAGGCCCATTATTATTATCGGGCTTTTTTAGTTAAAGTAGTAATGCAAAATACTTCAAAGTATAGTTAATATTTTTACAGTCAACAGTGATGTGGGTCTGGCTTAGAGCAATGTCGTGGATAATATGAGAATTCTACCTGATCTTTAAGAAATAAGGAAGTGAAAGTACGAGTATCATCGAAAGCTTCTTACATTTTGCAAAATATTATTAAGCTTACAGCACATCTAGTTAAGATCAGGATGTTTAAAGTTCATTCGTGAAAATACGATACATGGGGAAAATTCAACAGAAGCTGTAATGCTGGAAATAGTTGGTTTAGGTGGGATGTCAAGAAGAAAAAGGCGTAGATATCATCATGCGAGTTTATTTCATCCTATACCCTGGAGTGAAACAAGCGTCTTGCTAGCGAGTTACTAGAAGGCATATTTTCAAACATTACAGAAGTTATTGACGTAATATGATGAAACTGAAAACTGTAAGATGAGCAGAGTTCCTTTAGCTTAAGTGAAGAAGAAAGCCCCACGCCACAAAAGAAATAAAATATAATGGACATGCATGCTTGTGGCCTGGAAGGAAAGAGCACAGTGAAAGTTGTGTGTAAGCTAGATGATAAATTATAAGAGGATTAGGACAGTCGTAGGTGAGTTAGTAATCATATCCCAGCTCCGGGAAAAGGTCACATTCATGTTTTATGTTTTTCACACAAATTGATGGACCTCAGAGAGCGTAAAGGAGTCAAGGGACAGAGCAACACTGGAAAACATTAGGTGTGATCTATGTAGAATAAGACTCCAGGAAGGATGGATGGCGATTGTTGAAGAAAGCACATAATATGTACGAATATATGTGTTTGTGTGCTTGTGTAGAAAGGAGAAATGTGTAGGCCTATTGGGTCGATTATCCAACAATTTTTGCGAGGAGGTTTGAAGAAATGAAAGTGAAAGGTTGAGGAAAGAGTGTATAGAAGAGGGCAGGAATATATAGTGGGAACAAGGAAAGCTGGGTAAAGGTGCTTGGGATTTAGAAAATCACATGCTATTCGTAAATATAGGAATCTCAGACTGACTACTATACTATGAGCTCCTACATATGTCCAGTGTGCTAACCTATTGTATTCACCAATAGTTTACTTCAACACGGGGTAGCCTGTCAATATATATGGAAGGCTATAAAATATATATATATATGTATGTAGACTCAATAGCGTATGACTGGATGAAGGAAAGCGAGTGGCTAATTCCATGAAATCCATTGTGTTTCTAGTGAAATCCATATATAAAAGAAGGAGTAGTATGGGTGGCGGAGCCAGTGTTCATAAACGCCAAGATAACAACTCGGACTCTTCGACTGCCTCTTCACGAAATCGCGAAGGTTCTTCAAGTCAGAAGCAGTCCAAGTCTGGGTTCCGGATCCGCAATAAAAGAAAACAAAAAGGAAGCACTCCAACAGGATCTACACCTTTGAGTCGTGCTAATCAAGGCTCGATGGGGAAACTTGAAAGGGGTAAGTTAATCCCTTTTATAACCAACACTTGGTCCACTTTCATTTCACATTCTCATCTCATCTCTCACATCAATGAGTACACAGCACATTTTCTTTCATCAGACAAAGCCAAAGTGCTGGAGAAGCTTCAAACTATCTAGGCGTAGCCGTACGAGAAGAAATTGTTAAGCATCTTTCTCCGTCTCTATATAATAAACTTCTCTCCTCAAGAAATCGCTTAGCTATTCCTGTTGACAAATAGAAAGATAGGCACTTTTCAGAAGAACAAGAAACTTTGTTTCTTCCTTTATGGAACCTTTGGTAGGAAGACTCTTCTCTACCTGAGGTTTATTAGGAAATTTCACCATTTCCCTCATTCCGTGTGATTCTTTCTCTTTCAAGCATGTAGCAGACTTTTAACTTTTCTAAAACAAAGCAATAACTTTCTCACCCTCAAGATTAGAGGAATTTCAACAAACAAATGATTTTTGAGAAAAGCAAGCTCTGACAATGAGAAGTGAAAGGTTTTCGTGTGGCTGCTCATTCGTTGTGGTTCAAATTTCTTCTTGGCTACCTACACATTAATAACTATATGTATGTAACACGGATTTCTCACAATGCTCACTACTCCCAATGGCTTTCACCTAACTTTGTATTCATCTTCCCACGCGTGATTATTATACGTATGCGTTTTATGAGTGAATCACAAGAAAGCATTCCCGTTAAGAAGCAAACAGAGTTTCCTTGAAGCAAGTCTGCGGTACATCATCATCATCATGTTGTGGTGTAGTAGGTTTAATGATATTTCAGTTTCTTGCAGGTTTGAAAATCCCTTTATAACATCTCTTTCCTTCCCGAAAACAAGGCATAACGTATCATTTGTTTGCAACGTTTTGTTCACTTTGACGAATTTCCTTTGTGGAAGAAGGATAAGCTTTTTGTATTTTTATTGTAAACTTGCATGCTTCTTCGCACTTATGCAATAGAACAGAGTAAGGTTTCTCCTATCCAGGCTCTTTTATTACTCTTTTTCTCCTTTCATTTTCTCAGAAAGTTGTACAATTTCTTTCGGACGTCAGTTTAAGGTTTATTTCAGCAGTGCCAAACTACTACTCTTCACTTTTCCATACAAAGATATACCTTTACTTCTATATTTAGCTAAACCTTGGGCTTTAATAGTTACATTCGCAACTTGCACAAGAATAAAAATGAAACTCTGTTCTGTCGACATTAACAACTATCCGATTCTGTCGTTAGACTCAAAGCTATGAACTAAGAGTAAATTATCAAATTATGTTACACAGAAAGAGGAATCAGAGATTGGGGAGCATAAGTTAAACTTTTTGGATTTCGAAGTTAACAAGCTTTACATAATACGGAAGTTGTATGCTACAAAGGCTCTAAAGTGTGAGATCGACTTCCCTACATCATGCATTCACATATGTATCAATTAGCCAACTCTCACATCCAACTTTGTTCCATGAACGACTATACATTTATGGGTGCTTAAATTCTTTTATACGCTACTTTCACCACTTCCCTTTGAAGCAATCCATATATTCACACGTAATATTTTAATAAGTAGATCACAAGAAACCATTAAAAATTTCGAAAATTATTTAGTGATCCAGCACTGTGATTGTTAGGTACTTTATTGCTAAGTAGCTCTAATAAAGGACACGTATGCCTTATGGGAAAACAGAGAACTTTTTATCGCAGCAATGAAGTTAGGATTGTCTTACCATACAACTTATTTGGAATGTAAACGCCTTATGGTGTCTATGTGAATTTCCATTATTAATTGTCTTTATGCACACGCGTTAAATATGGATGGTGTCTCACTGTCAGCATACTTGAATTTTGTTGGTTAATAAAACTCATGACAATATTCAGAAACTAATTTTCCATTCCGTTTTTCAAGAGAAGTCTGCAAACTATTCTTTAGAAAGTTTTGTTATTATGGAATATCAACTCATGAACCAATTAAAAGATGTATAACTTGCAGGAAGAGACGATATATATAGTCAATGCTACGGTCCCGAGTTCTATCTTCATCTATCTCTTAGAATAAAAGGAAAATAATCGAATATAAAATAGCAATAATGTTTATTATCGTCGTTTCGTAGTTCGATGGAGCTTACTTGCCAACTTATTGCAGGAACTCTGCTGCTGCATACTTCAATCAATTAAAGCAGCGTGTTTAGAAGAGAGCCAATAAGTTCGACAGTATATACTAGCCAGTAGTACTTTTAAGGCTTCGTCTAACAGCCCTTAATAATTCATTTTCCACGAGTATTATGTAACACAGAAGCCTTTCTTTAATTCTACAAATGTATATTGGTATTGGTATATTGATGAGATACAGCTGAAAGAAAGTATGCCTTCTACAATAGTTTTGCTGAAAGGGATCAATACAACTCCTACCATGAAGACTACGTATCACATTTCATGACGATCCTTCCACATTCAAATGAGATCAGTCAAATGTTTCACCTCTAATAACATTGATAAGCATAAGTAAAAAGAAACATACATGAGGGACACGGCCATTAATATATTCCAGAAAAATACGTCTACTAATTCAAAAAGTATATAAATAAATGGAAATCAAAGGTAGATCTGTAGGGGTGATCTGTGAAAAAGAAATTATTGTAATATTAAACATGCACTAACATTGCAATCAATTCAAGGATGCATGCTATGTTTTAATTTTGGAAATGTTTCCGTGCTGGTAGCCATTATTTTTCCATTTATCCTCTTCCATTGGACAAGATCGACTTTCTTCTTGGATGGTTCGTTTTAACATTTCTACGTAAAAACTTAACCAGCATACCAACAACAAACATATCGCTTTCAGTTTACTACCACAAAAAATTACAGTTTGCTTTCTCTTTTATGATTTAGACAGCTTCAGCGAAGGATGAGTATTTTTTCTTCTACATGCTTCTTCTGTCGTAAGGATTTTATGACTGAACGTCTCAACCAAACTCATCTAGTAACCGCTTGGATGGTTGTCGTATAGCAAGCAACCAGCTTGAAGTTTTGACCATGATCCATCAAGTAGGGTCACACAAGATATACGTTGGTTGGAGACTCGAAACCATAAACCATAGTACTGAGCGTACAGGGCAGAGAAAGCTTGATAGATAGACGTGCTAGTCAAAAGTGAAAGCTGTCTGTTGATTTTCTCCGGTTTGTGTTTCCGTACGGCAAAAATCGTCTTACAACATTATATAACTACATCACGTGTTAGGGGAGTGGTACAATATTTAATGCTTTGGTTTTATTGTTTTTCTGAATATCATTCTTTATTTATTGTTGGGACAGTTAAAAAGTCTTTTCGATTTGGCTGAGGTGAACAACTGGGAATTATAATTAAGACTATCACAAAATATTTGGAGACGCAATATGTATATCACTTCACATACGTGACCTGAATGTGTTCCTGTAAGGATTACTAGTAATTAGATGACTCTCCCATGGTACCTCACTATAAATTATTATATTAATGTCAGTCTGGAGGTGGCACGGAATCGATTAATATTTTATGCTTCTTTTCTTATTTTTCCTTTTTTCTTTGTATCTCTGGCATAGTGATGGATGAGAAAAGAGAAATTTAATTCTTGCAATGAAATTAAAACTTTTTTACAACTACTAATTC
>Ga0194135_10001942_pt1 | contig 12493 bp, 15 predicted proteins | sample LitLau_LLRF_2013_FD_134024 | JGI IMG/M metagenome (GOLD analysis project Ga0194135, IMG submission 134024) | Freshwater sediment microbial communities in response to fracking from North America - Little Laurel Run_MetaG_LLRF_2013 (version 2) | ecosystem: Environmental > Aquatic > Freshwater >... | reverse complement strand
GTTCGCTGGGACGAATTAAGATGAAGATGATAGAATGAACAAAGAATTCCAGTCAGGCTGAGATGAGAAATAGAATGCGATACGAGACGAGTGTGTCTTTGATTTACTTCCTGTCGAGACTGCTCGAGTTCGTTTTAGTTGTAGGAAATCGTAGTATGATTTTTTTGAAAGTTATTATTGTTACTAATTGACTACTTAATTCCCCGACATTCGGGCACTTTCGTTTCGACAAAATAAGTCAATAAAAACTTGGCCTCGCAATTTTTACACAATAAAAATCCAAAATCTTTGTTCTCATCCAATCATTTCAACAGTTTTCTCCCAAAGCAGGGCTGCTTTAGCCTCCGACAACGGTAGAGCTGATGACCTCCAAATCTTGCAATTCCGATAGAGTTTTCCAGTTTCGGTTCCACATTGCTTTGATAGAGCACAATGAAGTATCGTTTGACATCCCTGTGACAAATGAAAATAGTTAATGACCTGAGGAGACGCATTCTTTGAGGTCGGGAGTGGGGAAGCTTGGTAAAAATTATGTTGGAAGCTAACCTGGTGTGGTGTTCTCATAAACATGGTGGCAACTGGAAGTAGTCCAAGGTAGTGATAGAATTTCCAGTCCATGTTTCTTCCTAAACCCGTATAGACCCATCCTGGACAGAGTGCGTAGGTATGGACTCCAGTCATACTTTGACGTTTCCCAAGTTCCTGGGAAAAGTAGACTTGAGCCAGTTTCGAATTTCGGTACGGTTTCATGGGATCAATAGATTTCGCTTCATCCGGTGAAAGTTTGGTCAAACTCAGATCATCCAATCGGAGTTCCCCTTTCTCGTGCAAGGATGAGGCGACGTTGAGAATTCTGGCATGATCATATGATACAGCTAATGTACAAAAAAAAGGTGCTGACTTGACTACTAAGTTACCGGCTGGGTTCACCGCTGCTGGCAGCAGCTTTGCAATGATCCAAAAGCAGCTCCGTGAGGAGGAAATGGGAGATGTAATTCACGCCTAGATTGTATTCGAACCCATCCTTTGTCACCCATCGTTTCTGATACGGAATAAACACGCCGGCGTTGTTAATCAGAATGTCAACACGGTCGAATCGCTGCTTGAAGGCATCTGCAAACGTTCTTATGGACTCCAGAGACGTCATGTCCATTTCCATCGGGACCTAACGACAAACCACCAAGCCTTGAACTTCAATTTCAATTAGAATTTACAATTGTACTTACAATTGTCCCATTAGATGTTCCTGGGCGTCCCTTGAGGTCAGTCACCGTGGCCAAGGCTCTCTCAGTCGTACGACAGGGAATGACAACAACAGCCCCTCTCCTGAGCATTTCGATAGCAACTTCCTTCCCTATGCCAGACGACGCTCCAGTAATAAGCACAATTCTCGATTGGACATCAATTTCATCTTGTGCATCATGTCTCCCCCAGGATTTCATGTTCTTCAACCGAATGAGACCCACAAGCACAACCCCAGCACCAATCACAGTTCCTAAAATCACGATAGCCGACATGATCCTGTCAAAAACAAAAACACAATTTTAAACACGGGAAAGCCGTTCGACCAGGAAGTACGTTTTCCCGACCGATTCAGTGCAAAACTGTCGACGCGGGGATTAGAGAACAGTAAATTGACTTTAGAAAGCGATAGAACAGCTCAATTGTATCCCAAACGATTCGATTTATTAGTTCACAAAATAATTAATTAGGCTAATCATGCATTATTAATCACATTTAAGGTTGACAACAATGTCATAATTAGTCTTTAGGACTAGGATTCTCTGGACCAGTGCAGCCAGTAAGTTGCTCACTAATTTCCCAAAGGTGGTTGATAATACTCTTGTCAAAATTCTCAATGTTCTTGTTGACTTCCTCCCAGGGTCGGTTGAAGCGATACATTTTCCCAGACTCACTGCCAATTTTCCTCGATATTGAACAGTAAATTATGTTGTCAACGGCCTGTATCATAATAATTGATACATTTGAGTTTCGCAATACTGGCCAATGATAATAATATTTATTCGGCTTACCTCTTCAGGAGAAACTCCGGCAAAGAATAGTGCTGTCTTTGTTACAGCCGAGTTGAAACAGGTCTCGTTTCTGAAGGCATCCGTCTTGACATAACCTGGATTTGAAATTGTTAGATTTTGACAAGGAGTAATTTCGAAAGTGGCATGCTGCGCAGTGACGGATGATATACCTGGACAAAGTGTGTAAACCCTGACCCCAGATCCAGATAATCGTTGTGCTAATTCCTTAGCAAAATACAGCAGGGCGAGCTTGGAGTTTGCATATGGCCCAAAGTTCCGTATTCCAAAATATCCTCTTTTCGTCAGCATCAAGTCATCCAAGTCCAGTTCGGCAATCAAGTGAAGGGAAGAGCCTACGAAGACGATCCTCAAAGACAAAATATGACATGTTACAATATTTGTACTGGGAATGGTTAGCTCATTAGACATTATTGATTAAGAACCACTCCAACGGATACCCTACCTGCTAGACTTGGCTACCTTTACAAGATCCAACAGCAGATTCGTGAAAAGGAAATGACCCAAATAGTTAATGCCCATGTGCATTTCAAATCCATCTTTTGTTGTTCCCAGCGCACCACTGGTGTAGAGACATCCCGCATTATTGACTAGAATGTGAATCTGTTCGAATGTCTCCTTGATTTGTTCGGCACACTTCCGAATGGAAGCCAAATCTCCAAGGTCCAGCTCCATCAAAATCTGAAAAGGAGATCAATTAAGAAATTAAATCAATACGATTTACATCCCAGTTTAGAAAAATGATGAAAATGATACCAACCAACCAATTTAGCTCCAGGGTATTTTTCCTCAACTTCCTGGACCACAATCCCGGCTTTCGGAATGTCACGGCAAGCCATTATCACAATTGCTCCTCTCTTTGCAAACTCAAAGACGGCTGCTTTTCCGATCCCACTATTTGATCCAGTAATTAGCACAGTCTTTCCTTTAATAACTTCTTCATCTTGAAGCAGGAAAGGTGATTTTCCTTTCAATTTTTCACAAATGAAACCCTTAGCTAAGGATAGAGCCATTTCTTAGACAAGGCCAGGCCACCAAACGCAAACCAAGCCAGGAACTGATCAACCACTCACTCGCAATCACTGCTCACGGCGACTCGTCCGCTATTTAATATTCTGAGAGCAAATGGATGATACCCCAATGAATGATTGCTCATTAAGCACCAGTAAGTGAACCATTCATCGTTAATCTACAGTTCTAACGAATTCTTAACAAAACAATGATCGAACTATAACAATTCTACTAACGAAACAATCTTATTAACCTTACCAATCTAGCAAGTTCACGAAAAAGCGTAACTTTCTCCAAAACTAGGCCTTCGTTCCATCCACAGTCACTAGAAACAGAAAAATGGATTACGACAGCTAAGTAATAACTTGTGAAATTGACAATTATGAGTCAGTCGGTAATTTTTGAATCACTTCACCACTTTTGTGACTTTCCCTCTGCTGTATTTTTGCGTCGTGGGAAGTAACCACTCACCTCGTATCGTATTCGTATTCTTTTACACAATACACAAAACAAAGTGACGCCTGAGGCCTGACGCAACTGACACCCACCGATATGATAGTGACCGCTAACCGCTATGAGATTTATTGATTTAGTAGTCAAAAATTGCTAATGAGTAATTTGTTGTTTTTTGGTAAGTTGGTAGTACATTTTGCGAGCTTTGATTAGTTGGTCATGGGTTCCCATTTCAACAATTCTCCCAGCATTGACCATTGCAATTATGTCTGCATTCTGGATAGTGGAGAGCCTAATTTTTTAATAATAAAACATGGACCACTTTTCTTTGTTTTGTAATTAAGGATTCGTGTCAAACCTATGAGCGATGATTATGCACGTTCTTCCCGTTCTCGCATTGTCCAACGCTTCTTGCACAATCTAAATAATCCAAAAGGGATTTCGTAATTTACTTTAACCCAAAGTTTGTAACCACTTTAACCTACTTTAATTTAATCTGCGCAAATCCAAAATGTTACCTTTTCACTCTCTGTATCAAGCGCACTAAAAAAACCCAAAACAAAACGATCCTATATTAATCAGGTAAAAGAGTTTAATAAAAGCAACGAACCTTGTGGCTTCATCCAATAGCAAAATCCTAGGATTCCTTATTAGTGCCCTTGCAATTGCAATTCTTTGCTAAAAGGAAAGTAATGAAATCATAATCTTTAACATAAAAGCTAATTAATTTGGAGCAGTTTTACTTTTTGTCCACCGCTAAGTTGAGTACCGCGTTCCCCAACAAGCGTCTGGTATCCCTTCAAAGTGATTTTAAAATCTCTTAACTCTTGTTATCCGTGAGATATTCATGAAATCTGCAACACAATTTCTTAACGCTTTATTAAAATTAAATCACCATTGGAAGACCGATGATGAAGTCATGAATATTTGCTGCAATTGCAGCTTCGATGATTAGATCACCCGGAACATGAGACTGTCCGTCCCCATACCCATAGGCAATATTGTCTCGGATGGAGCAGTCAAATAGAACAGGCTCTTGAGTAACGAGACCAATCAATTGTCTTAAGTGTGTCACATTCAGGGTTCGTATGTCAAATCCATCAATCATCTACCAACGGAATTTGCATCCAACTTTATTAGCGCCCAAAGACAAAAGTGGGGAGAGCATTGGGTAACTGAGGTGTACGTACAATTTGACCGCCAGTGACATCATAAAATCTTTCCAACAGAGCCACCACTGTGAAAGTTAGTTTGTTCGGCTTAGAAGTCTTAATAGTTCTGTTTAAATTGTAAATATTGTTTACCTGTGCTTTTCCCGCATCCACTCGGCCTAATGAATTAGGAATCGTTTGATCAATTGATTGAATTCACTCAACTAATTATAAAGACATACCCAACCAGTGCGAGCGTTGTCCCAGGCTGCAAGTCAAATGACAATCCTTGGAGGACTGGGTACTCAATTCTGTTTGGATAGCGAAAGAAAGCGTCGCTGAAAGTGACTCGTCCGTACAGGATTGGTCGAAGGCCTTCCCGACTGCAAGGATCAATTGTGGATTTCGTTTCGATCAGATTGAAAATTAATCCTGCAGCCAAGTTTGCCTTTGCATAGTCCGGAATGAAACTTGTGGCTTGTCCAACTGAAACGGCGGAGAAGGCGACGCAGAAGAAAACCCTGGTTGGAATAACATTCACATACAGTTTTGAATGGTCGTAAGTCCATAGTTGTTCAAAAGCGTACCTGTAAACGCTGGTTGGATCCATAGCGCCGACGGCAATAAGGTGCGCACCATAGTAGAATGCGCCCGCATAGATGAAGAAAATCACAGCTTCCGAGAAGGCAAAGGCGAATCCGTACATACAAGCTTGCTTGTGAGCTTCCCTGAGTGAAAAAAAAAAATAGTTACGAAAAAAATACTGGACCCTAGAGATTTTCTTGGAACTTACACATATCCTGGCAGGAGGAGATCCAAGTACTTTTCATAAAAGAGTCCCTCGATGGTGAATGCTTGGACAGTTTTGATGTTATGAATTGCCTCGGTAGCCATTCGACCAGCATCCTCCATCAACTCTGCATCCTTTTTCTGCCCACCTTTCTGAACTTGAATCTGAATGTACCCAGCAGCAACTAGGATTGGGAAAGCTGCAGAAATAACCAGAGCCAATTGCCAACCAACTATGAATGCAATCCCTAGTCCAGCAACGATGGTCGTAATGGATGAGAGGAATGTTGCCAGTCGATGTCCTGCCGCCTGGAAAAAAAAATGGCATGAGCCATTTCGAAATGTTTTGTTTTAGTATTTGGAAGCATTGGGACTTACCGCTTTCACCAATGGCGCATCCCGAGCGAGCCTCGTCGAAAGTCTTCCGGCAGAATTCGTTTCTTTATCAAACCACGCCAGCGGCTGTCGCACGATGGCCGCGTAGCTCATCAGTCTCAAGCGCTTTGTCAAGTGCTCTCCTGCAGACGCAACGAGGATTGTTCGCAACCAAAATCCAAATGCGCTTACCACTGCCAACCCCAGGAGCATGAGGGCCCAGAAACTGGAAGCATCCACCAGATCTTGCCCGCTCAGGGAAAATGTCTGGATGAAAAGTGAGAGAGTAGAGTCTCAATTCCAAATTTCGAATACGAATCTTAAGTAACTTACAGCAAACATTTCAGCGTAAAAGAAGGCAAAAATCGGCATGGTCCCCCCAACAATGACACAGCCCAAGGTTCCTCCAAAGAGCATGAGCCATTCCGGTCGGTTCACTTGCAACACTTTCCATATTCCAGGGTATTTTGCATTTAGTGCAGTCGTTTCCCGTACTAATCTCGCCTTGTCTAGATCTAGAAATGTCGTGCTGCGAAGTGTAGTCCTCCGACTGCGCCGGGTCTTCCGTTTCAGACGTCGCTCGTACTCAAAACTTCCTCGGGCAGGGAGATCTTCCCTGAGGAAAAAGAGCGTCAGGACAAAGGCCAAAGTTCAAAGTTCTCTAGTGTCATTAAGGACGTGTTACAAGGAATCGTAGGACATGCTCGCATCTCCAGCCATTTCATCCATAACGTCAATTGATGTCTGAGCAGTCACAAGATCATAATAGAGTCCTTCCTTTGCCATTAATTGGTTATGATTACCGGTCTCAACTACGACGCCATCCTACGCAGAAATTACTCAAAGCGTTTCTCATTCAGTTCTAACCAAGGTAGTTCGCAGATTGTGTACCTTCATGGCATAAATGACATCAGCATCCTTGATGCTAGAGAGTCTATGGGCGATGATAATGGTGGTACGATTTTTCCTCGCTTTATCCAACGCTTCTTGCACAAGAGATTCTGACTTGCCATCCAGCGCACTGTGAGAAAGAATTGAGTCATTAACTTAATTGAACTATCGAATTTTCAAGAGCAAATCCACTGACCTCGTCGCTTCATCAAGGAGCAGTATAGTTGGATTTCTGAAATTAAATGAGGAGCAGTCAACACATTTAGTTTTTCATTCCGAAAACGTCGAATTTTCGGTTACGTTACCTCACAAGCGCTCGAGCAATTGCAATTCGCTGTTTTTGGCCTCCGCTAAGCTGTGCTCCGCCATCTCCGGTCAGCGTTTCATATCCCTGAAATTAAATTCGCAGTTGATAGAAATCAATCCTGTGCTCTGCGATGAAAACTTAGGGATCCGAGGTGATAAATTCTTACTGCCGGAAGGCGACTGATGAAATCGTGAGCTAAGAAAGACAGGGGCACAAAGAATTCCTATTTAGATTCTGCAATGTGAAGGCACGGCATAAAGAATCGTCACTGTTATGTGTAGTTCGTACCGTTTGCTAAGCGAGTTGCTGCGAGGACTTCGTCAGGAGTCACGTCATCCCTTCCATATCGAATATTTTCGTAGATTGTTGTACCAAAGAGAACCTATTGAAATTTAAGTCCGCAATTAAAGTACCCGAATTAAAAGGTGATAGATCTTAACAGCTTAATGAAGGAACGGAACAAACTCACTGGTTCTTGAGATACAACGCCAATTTGATTCCTGAGAAGAAATTATAAGACATGAGTTCCTTCTACCGAAGTTTGAAGAGTTTTGGAGCTGAGTCCAATTATTTCAATTTGAAAGTTTTACCTTAACCAAGCTAAATTCAACTCTTTGAGGTCATTCCCATCAATTAAAATGTGCCCGGAAGCTGGATCATAAAATCTTAAAATTAGGTTCACGATTGTGCTTTTCCCAGCACCTGAGCTTCCAACAACTGCAACGGTTTTTCCAGGTTGTATTTCCATGTTGAAGTTTTGGAGTATCTTTGAATCAAATTGTATTGGCCAATTATTGTCAAGCTCAAGTTCATATTTCTTTCTTTCATTAAATCGGATCAATTACCGGAACTTCCGTTCGTGAAGGGTACCGGAAGTGTATATTTCTGAACTGGATTTTCCCAATGATTTTGTCGGGCATAAATCCTTCATTACTGTAAGGGTCAATCCTTGGTGTGGAATTAATCACTTCGAAAACAAGGGCTCCAGACCCTAAGAACGAATTGGGATTAGTAAATTGTAGCAAAGGAATTAAACTATTATGAACTTCGTCTCACCTTGAGCCATCGCTACTGTCGCCGCGTAAGGGATTGCATTTCCAAGAGCAAACGCTCCAACAAGGACGGAGAATAACACTGTAAAGATGTCCCCCGGTGTCAGAAGCTCATCAAAGAGCAATTGACATCCGTACCAGAAGGCAAGGGCATAGGAAGCGTACATGGTGAAGAAAACCAAAGCAATACCAATTGCAAGGACATGATACTTCCGGAGTGCGAGCTTCAGACCGTCCATCAATGCAAACTCATACCTGTAGTTATCAAATTGATCAGTTCCTGCGGAAGTCAGCCGGAACCCTTGTGAAAACTACTGAAAATTGTCTCACCGAGCCACTTCTCTTGTCTCCCCTCCAAATGATGCCACGGTTTTGATGCAGGAAATTACTTCTTCGGCAACTGCTCCAGCCTTCCCATACTTTTGCTGCTCTCTCGCGGACTGAGTTGCTACGAGCTAGAGAAAGGATTATAATAATCAGTTTGCTGTTTCGATGTTACAGAATCGCTGAATTCCATTACACGACCAGTGAAGGCTGAGGCCCCGGCTAGGAGCGGCGTGACGGATAGAATGACAAGGGTGAGCTGCCAACTTGTTAGGAATCCCACCAAGAATCCGGATACAAAAGTGGCAGCGTATTGAATCACCATTGAAAACTTGTGTCCGATCCCTTCTCGCACCCGTTCCAAATCACTGAAAGTAAATTGGGCAAACAAACTGTTAAAAGCTTAAAAGAAGATATTTTAATCAATAAAATCCGTCCTTACTCGGAGAGTTTCAAGGCCAAGTCTCCAGTCTGGTGAGTATCATACCACGCCGGCTCCTGACGTAAGACTTGGTATAGGAATTCTTGTCGTAAGCGATACGTCTGACGCTCGCAGGACCATTCCCAACAAATTGCCTACAAAATTAAATTAAATTGGTAAAACTTGGTACGAGGAATGAGCTGGGTTCGTATGTTGCTGGTGTCAGGCTAACCTGAATAATGGAGGCCACAAATACCAGAATCCCAATGTAGACGTAGTATAGAGAGAATGTCGTCATGTAGTCCGAGAATTCCTCCTGAGATAGCGCGGCTTCCCAAGAACCGTGTGGAAACGACGATGATGATCCGTTTGGTGTCAACGCGTCCATCGTGTTGTTTGCAAATCCCTGGAAGGAGGGCGAAATGAGGACATGAAATCAGCTCGGCAGTTGAAGAACCGTCTTCCAGAAATACTTACAAATTGAGCCTGCTGGATGAACGTGTTTGTCATTCGACCAAAGACCAACGCCAAAAGTGGCATTCCCGCCCCATGGATGAAAGCAAACACGGTCCCAATCCCCAGAATCAATTTGTCTCTTCCGGTTGCGTATTTGAACTGTGATTTTATAGTTAGGATTTAAATTCGCCCAGCGTCTTTCTCCAGAATTCATGACCTTAGAGCGTGAAAAAACTTACCAATTTCAAGATGGAAATCTTTTTCGCTTCTGGTAGATCCCTTCCTCGTATAATCGGCAAAAAATTGCTTTTACATCAGTGATCATTAGAATTGAACATGAATCGTGATTATCCACAATGTTTTTACCTTTTGAGGCTTGCCGTGCCCGAAGTACTGTGGGATTTTTTGAGTAACGGGGATTTCTCATTGTCACCATTTGTAACCATTGTTCTCTTAAGCTAATTATGTATTTGAAATGCCAGAATAATGAATCTAAGCCATGTATTCGTAATCCGAATCACAGTTAAAATAAACTAAATGTCCCAGAGCTCATTGTGCGTGCGTTGTGCTGGCCTTCCTTCCTGAAGGAATCAAATCACGACTAGTGTGGAATATTTGCTTGAGATTAGATTAACTAACACAAACTTTTCCCATTTATAGAAACTTGAAATTTCATTGTCTTCTCGGATGAAGGTGATGATTTATTTTCTGCGTATAAAATAACAATGACAATCAGAGAGTTTAGCACGATTTGTTTTGTCTATCTCCGAGTTTCTGCTGATGCTTCCATTCAAACGTTTAATCCCAGGTGTAGAAAAAATTAATAATTTTGTATTGAGTATACTGAGAATTATATTGAGATTATTGAAGGTTAGGGAAACAAGGCTGGAGAAGACGTTTTGAAAACGCTCTAACTTCCGTTAAAATATCAATTACGACAAAAACTATAGAAAAGCTTATAATTCTTGTTCTGGAAAGTGTGGTAATTTTGATCCCCTCCTCCCTCTCCCGAATCTATGAAAGACCAACGAGATCTTGACTCTTTGTCCACAACTGGTCAACCAAGCCATCATCCAATCCTTGCATCACTCCTTCCCAACGTTTGCCAAACCGATACATTTCTCCAGACTCGGTTGCCAGTTTCTTCGATAATGAGCACAGGAGCACGGTCTGACAACCCTAGGGTAATACCAAAGGAATTTAGAATTTAACGAGTGTAAACTGTGGACTGTACCTGGAAATTTTGTTAACTTTCAAAATCATTTACCTGTTCAGGTAGAAATCCAATGAACTTGATACTAAGTTTTGTGAAAAAGTTTTTCATCCCGGGTTGCGTCCTGAATACATTCGTATTTGTCATTCCAGGACAAATGGCGTAGCATGTAATGCCTGTGCCCTCAATCCTCTTCGCGAGGCCCTTGATGAAAAGCATATTCGCCAGTTTGGAATTCCCATAAGGGTGAATGTTCCCGAATCCGTAGTAGGTCGTCTTCTCCAGCATCAAGTCGTTGATATCAAGGGCTGAGGTGGCAAAGAAAAATGATGCCACCGAGACAACTCTGCTAGGAGCTCCGCTCTTCAATGAATCCAAAAGCAAATTCGTCAGAAGGAAGTGACCAAGGTGGTTGATCCCCATGTGGGACTCAAATCCGTCTTTTGTCTTGTGCAGAACCCCGTTTTGATCCTAAATTGTTAATGATGCGCTCAATTAAATTAAAAGGGCCGTAAAAATACAGGGCATCAACGAATTGTCTAGTGCGCAGCTTACAGAAACGCCGGCATTGTTAACCAGAAGGTTGAGTTCGGAGTATTGTCTTTTGAACTCTTTTGCAAAACTCCGAATTGATGCCAAGTCACCAAGATCCAATTCCATTAGTATCTAGAAATTAGACAGGAGGAGCACTTTGATTGAGAACTATAAAAAAAAAATTATCCAACAGTCCGACACTATTCCCAAGATCCTACCAAATCCCCATTGTCCGTCTTCTTTCGAATGTCCGCCACGGCTTCCTTGGCCAAGTCCAGATCCCGACAGGCCATCACTACTGTAGCACCACGCTCAGCCAATTCCGCTGCAGTTGCCTTTCCAATCCCTGACAAATTGAGTTTCAGAATTGAAATTGAAATCAGTTCAACTCAATTTCAAATTGCGCAAGTTGATTTAAGAGTATTCACCTGAGTTTGCTCCGGTTATGATTACAATCTTGCCTTGAATATTTTCCTCATCACTGGGATCTCTTTTCTGCAAGGTCGGTAGCCCAGCAACATAGTCTTTGACGCACTTCATCATTTGGAACATCTTGAAGAAGATCGACTAATTTAACTTCTTAGTGTCGACAAGCGATTAGAAGAATTTCTCTTGAAAATATTGTATGGATCTCCGATACACTCACGCTCATTTACAAAGGGAGAATGAGTGAATTCTTGGATTTCATTTAAAACGGAATTCCTACAAAATGGCTTCTTAAGGAGAAGGACAAACTTTCACTTACAAACCTAACAATAGATCCTCGTAATTCTTCATGAAACGCAACAGAGAGTTTAAAATCAAAGTTTAAGTCTCTCATGTCTCTTGGGCTCGGCGAACCTGAGATCCAAGAGGATCTCACCCATCTCTTGCTATCTTACACTTTCGTTATCTTACCTTGGACATTACAAGGTATAATGCAACTTACTGACCGTGAGTAGAAAATCTTTGCACGATTCAAGAGTTCATAGTCTTACCAAGATTTCCCTTTTGGATTATGACATTAGCATATAACACCGTCGCTTGCAAGTTCTATGCTTCTGAAACATTTCCCATACAATTGTACACAAAAGGCAGTCGTGTTTTTATGAACCACCGAAGCTGACCTTCAACTTAAAATCCTCAACATTTTATTCCGTGAATTAAAAGAAATAAAAAACTAACTAAAATGTTATAATGTTGATGTCAAGTTGAGAATCATTTGCATCAAGACTTCTTAAAATATTACTAAATTTAACTGGACTGGACTCACGGAAGGAAAGAAAAGCTCACACGATAAAAAGCTTTCTATTGTTTTATAAATAACTCGGCATTCGCATTTACTGCATTGTGTCTTTTCTGGCGGGAAAATCATAATTATTACCTAGGCCCCCATATGATAAGTGAAGGCCTCTTCATTTGAACAATTTTTGTGTTCCTCGTTTTTCCTGTCATTTTAGTTCTTTTTTAGCGGATGGCGCTAGTT
>Ga0194135_10001941_pt1 | contig 12493 bp, 12 predicted proteins | sample LitLau_LLRF_2013_FD_134024 | JGI IMG/M metagenome (GOLD analysis project Ga0194135, IMG submission 134024) | Freshwater sediment microbial communities in response to fracking from North America - Little Laurel Run_MetaG_LLRF_2013 (version 2) | ecosystem: Environmental > Aquatic > Freshwater >... | reverse complement strand
GCGTGTCACCTAGTTGGTTACTAAATGATGGTGAGAGCGTCATAAGCCCACCCGTGTATTCGCTATTTCTCCTTTCGGATGCGTCTTCCTCGTTTCTACTCATAGTGTCCCACACACTACGAATAACATCCAATGGGACGTCTTTGAGCTGATGTTCCAAGTCTTCTCGGATTCTTTTGAGCAAAGTCTTGAAAGTTAGGAAGTATGGTTGGAGAGTGAGCGTCGGATCTAGGAGGAGGGAATTGATGAGTGGAATCCGACAAGATGCGAGCATAGAGACCACTTCTGTCAACATCAAAATCACATTTAGATCCAAATGTGGCCAATTGCTGAGTTGGACGAGAAGACTATCGAGAAATGGACCAAATGACGCAACTGTGCTGGAAGCATCGTTTTCTGGGACTGGAGGACTTTCCGTCTCAGCACTCTCCATACTGGCATACCCATCACTTTGGTTGGTGAGGATCGATACCCTCTCTGATTTTGGCAGTGAGTTGTCCCCATTCTGTGTCACAGGACGATGTTTTCCACCAGGTAGCGCTCTTGGGGGAATGGTGTTTATATCCTCCACACTCCCATGTTGTAGATTGATATTGATTGTCGTAAATGTTAGTCTGTCAGAGGTAATTGAATCCATAGGATCACTGTTTTCGGAAGACACTCCTCCCACGTGGATTTGTTCTTGTTCAGAATGATTGTTTGAGGTTTCGGGAGGCAGATTGGGTATGCACTCTTCCTTAGTTGCTACTCCATTACATTGTCCCTCTGCGCCGTCATACTTGTGCTTCCAAAGAGGAAATGTTGGATTTATAAAATGAACAGCGTCACTTGACAACTGGGAGCTTTCAAACTCCGCTGTTCGCGTAACAGCTAAAGCCGTCTGCAAATTGGCATCAAGGAGGCTCCATTGAACTGAAGCTTGGTTTACATATTGAAGGAAACTGACTGCAATTGCATGGGGGCCCATAACTTCGATAGCTGTCGTCGGAACGAGGCTGAGAAACTGTGTGGAAGAGTCGTAAAAGTCTATGTTGGGAAGACGGAGGCGTCGATGAGAGACCATGAGGTGTTGCTGGGGTGTTAAGTACTTCAGAATCACTTCTAACCAGAAGTCCTCGCAGTATGATTCCAGAAGCACATTGAACAAACTTAGGGTGGCGACAAGGACCTGGAAAAAATTTCATGATTCGTTATGTGCGTTATGTTATTATTAGAAATCCACGCCTAGATTCTTACGATAGTTAACTTACGCTAACAGACTCATTTGTATTAAGTCGGTGGATGAGTATATTTAGCAACTTCTTGTTGACGAATTGGACTAAACTCTTTACCAGTAATGGATGAGTTAAATTTCTGGAAACTACTTCCACATAGAAGGTAACGATTCCGATTTCTTCATTTAAGCTCTGTAGAAGTAAAAATTCAGAAATTCATCATTCAATAATTATCTTTTAAAAATAGACGCTGAATAATTTGCATGCATAGTTGCGGTAGTTATAAAGTTAAAATGGAAGCAAGGTTTTTGCAGTAGTCTATCTTGAGAGTGTAAATATAAAATTACAATTCATAAGCTTCCAATCCACTACTCTACAAGGATTTTACTAGCCCACAGTACCTTCGGTTATACCGCTACCGCAATGTTATTTTGCGAATAACTAGGGAAATAATGCCATCATGCAATGCCATGTCAGTCCAAGTTTTGATGCAATTAGTAAATGCAGACAAAGGCTTTTGAGTTATAGCAGAACGGAAAATAAAGAATGGAGAATGAGCCACGTAAATGAGATTCGACTAACCGTGACGTAAGATAAGTCATGTTCATTTGGTTTGTATAAGCTCCCCTCATCCTCATCCTAAGGTCCCATTTACAAATTAACGGAACAGTAAATACAGTGATTGCTCAAGAGTGTCGTTCATATTATTACAAGAAACTTCTACTCCCGCAACCAACCCATGGACTCAAAAAGACCAAAACTTGTCTAATAGCAAAGAGACACCGGATTTACTCGCCTGAGTCAGAGCAGGCTCAATGACGGCTAACAGGAAGGCATTTGTAAAGCATTCTCCAATTGTAGTTGCAACCGTATCGGGGGCGGCATGCGTGACATCATCAACAAATTTTAATTGCTCAACGAAAGGACTCAATTGGGAAGGAGTGGCTTTCATAAATGTTGGGAGCTGAGAAAAACATGCTGAAAGTCCACTGACGACAACATTCTGCAATATCAAGAATAGAAGAACGTTAGCAACTGATGGATCACTGGATGGAATATGGTGGTGGGACTTTACTGTTAATCCAAGACCAGATTCTTGGGATAAGCTGCGCTCCAATCCCGGAAATTTGGCAGCCAATTGGATGAGTTGAATAAATGAATACCGAGCCGTCTGGGCAAGTTCAACAGTGTTGCGTAAACTGTATTCCAACAAAAGACCTGCTAATGCATAGGTTCCATCCCAAGAATCGCATCCAACTTCAACAGAAGATGTTGTCTTAACATATCCCAGTAATTCTCCGTCCCTGGAAGCTGCTTCACAAAGCGAATGTAGCATCGCCACTAGCTTCAACTCGTCCTCCTCTGGCATTTGCATCCCTACAACAGGCAGCAGATTATTTCCTTGTTATAAACTCAAACAAATCAATTGTATAAATTAACGTAATTAGTTATCACCTTTGACTTGAAGATTATGTAACCATCGAATCACTTGGTCTGAACATCGATGTTGAATCCAGAAGACTTTGCAAGATTTTTCAGGCGATACCTGCTCTAGCCGGCTCATGACAAGGAATGCTATCATTTGACTCAAATGGGAAATGACTATAAGGGCCCCATCGGAATCCTGTGTAAATAGTCATTCGTCCCAAATCTCAATTACTATTTGTCAATCACGGTTCGTATTATGACCATTTCTCCCATTGCCAAACACCTACCTCAGAAGTTTGCATAACTTGTAGTGCTTGGGCCCAATGGTTCTCCAAGAGACTATACATCGCTCCTGGTTCAACTTTCTTCCTCTCCAAGCTTCCGGTAGTGGCGCTGCTCGACGCTGACGCCTGGGATTTAATCCAGCTCATCATCTTAAATGAAATCAGGCAAGGAAGTTATGACGGTGAGGTGTAGAAACATCAATCCCTCATCAGAGGCTAAATTAACAAGAGCATGTCAAAGGTTAAGTATTTCTACCCAATATAGTGCAGAGACATCCCCAGATAACTATCCCAAAATAGACTATCTGTAACAACTTTACCTGTGACTTTTTTGTTTATCGTCCAGCAGCCAGCTACATTTAAATTGTTGAAAATTATTGACACCCCAATCTTGTCACAAAGAAAAGAATCATCCTCTTGAGTCCCAATTCGAATCGAATCGAATCGATATCATTGGGATGAGCCTGTGTAATAGCAAAAGCAGATTACCACTCTTAATCTAATCTTCGATCGCGTTACAAAGGAAGGGCAATGGTAATACAAACTGATATGGATAATTTTTCTATTGACGATTACCTTTTGAGAGAGAGAGACGAGATACAAATAACACAGGAAATGGGAAGGAAGGAGTTGAGTTTTAAAACTTTCAATTTCATGCAGTTTTACGAAAAAGTCCACCACAACTCTACATACTAATTTTCTTTCTAAACAACTTTTACATGGGCAGTTACCAAACACGAACACACTACGCTGCCATCTTAGTACCATTCCACTAATTAGTGGTTAAGGTGCAATTGATTGATTCGTTAATGCAGTCCATTTGATTTCTTAGTTTGTCTTAATTTACTAGTGTCTTGATTTATTCTAATTTAACTTAATTTCTTGCGCCCATAGCTGCATCTCGACAAGAGCGAGGGGGTTGTGGATGTAAAAATACGACAGAATGAAAGTGAGAGTTATTTGTATGTGTCGTATTTCGTAAATCGTAAACAAAACACATGATTCATTCATCCAAAGATACGAAAAGGCCAGAGTCCAAAGATCACATCACAAAGCGAAGTTAAAAAACTCTGGACAGCTGATAGAGCTGATACAAGACGGACGACCGTTTGTTCATCCGTCTTAATCTTCATTGTTCATTGTAAAGTTATTACAAAGCCTCATTCCCATTTAATTCAGAACGCCTTGTTCTGTGTGATTCTCTTCCATCCACGAATCTCGAAAGTTTAATAATAAATTCTTAGTTGCTCTTTTTTTCTTATCATTTTCCAAAGCCGTCTTGCTAAACTATCCACGCACGACGACGCTCTCTAGCTTTCCACTTCAATCATCAATCTCTATATTTTAATCACCAGGTATGAGGTATTCAAATTATACACATGGTCAGTTCATCTCTAGCACGTGTCATGTGCTTATTTTTTTAATAGTGCTGCTAGATTGATTGACCTTGACCTTACACACACAATAGAGAAGAATCATGGCAAGAAAATGTTCTTTCTGGTGGATGGCAGTTAGTTCCGGGCTTGGAGTTTATTTCGGCATCACAATTTTCTTACTATTCACTTTCTACTATAAGAACGATGCTGCTGGTGCGTTTGGCCTGGTATCAGGTAAGTCACTAGCCAAGCATTTGTCCTGAAATAAAAGGGGAGGTTGAGCCTTATGTATATTAATCGTAATAATTGTGTTTCCTTCCGCTAGGGATCTTTGCCGCAATCTCTCTGCACTTGACACTACTGAATTCAGATAATAGGCTGGTTACTTGGTATTCCCCAATTAATTTGAAAGCTCTTTCAGTTCTCGGATTGTTCTGCAGTCTGATTTCATTGGGACTGACAATATTCTACATTTCATACGCCTACACATATAAAATACGTAAGGATTTTAACCAATAAGTCCGATCACCAAATCAATCAATCACTGTTCTAATTTCGTCATCATCTATTTCAGCGATGATGCCGGTGAAGGGTAGTTATTATTTAGTCGCTGTCTGGTCCGCCATGACATGTAAATGGGCTCTCACTGTCAGCATCATAAGTTTTCGGTACGCCCGGATTCTGCAATACACAACGCCATTCCTCATCGTTCAAGAACAGGACTGATCACATTCACAACGTCACAAGTTAACTAAAATTATTCCCATCACACGCGCCAGCACGGATTGCCTTACTTTTTACAAGATCACAAATTATTACGATGCATTAGCCAGAAGCGAAAGACGTTACATATGTCATAGGCAATTGCATAATTTAGAATAGGCCTATATTTTCAATCTCTAATATATTCAAGGCACGCAACTTAATTCTTAATTCTAAACGCATGCATTCGAATTTCTTTGGTAGGTTGTCTGTAGAACTAGTCCTCCAAAGTCTTGTCGCATCAATCGCAAATATTCAAATAAAGCATCGAAAATGAAATGTCCTTGAAAATACTCTTCACTTGGGATACAAAAATCATCAGTTTGTGAGTATACTTGTCTTATTTTTTTTTAATCTTGGGAAGTCTGTCAAAATATTTGCTCTCCAGTTTATAGGGATTGGTCTAATATTCCGAAAGTGGTCCCCTTTCGATGGTAGACTGACTTGTGGACTTTGAGTGAGGATCTGTTTTTATAAAACTTGAAACAAATTGGGCATTGCGCCTTTCCTTCCTCTTCAACGATGGTAGTTCGGTGAAGAACTGGACGTGCGTCATCATTATCGAGACTCAGCGGGTCCCGAAGTTCCAGACTGTGCTCCACCTCCGTGTTACCCGGTTGAGATCTGGTCGAAGTGATATTCGGATGTGTCGGTGGAGGGAAAGGGGATGACAACAGATTTCGTAGGTGCAGATCTGGCAGGATTGTGGGCGGGTTAGGCAAAGACGGCCGGATCGGCGTAGCTTGGTCCAGTACCAAATTTGTGTGAATAACTGCAACTAATAAAAGGAATGCCCCATGAAAATTCATTGCGAATTACATTAGTAGGAACTCTTGAATTTTATTTCTGAATTACGAAAAAATAATTTCATCTCGCTTACACAAGAAATGAGGAGTCAAGGTTTAGTAATGAATCAAAGCAAAGAAAAACGTGAACATTAAAAGTGATAACTTATAGATTGTAAAGTAAGTAAATATTGAACAGTTAAACGGACAGTTAAATGAAGGAATTGGAAAATGAGAAAAGAGACTTTGTAAAGAGATGGTTCAAGGTCCAATGGATACTTATTCTAGCCCACGTTGTGATGGTTTCGATGGTGCGCATCAAGCGCTAGCCGCGTACGATAGACGTACCCACAGATTTCACAGCTAAAGATTTGCTTTCCCTGTTTAAGAAGAATGTCGCTATGAGCTTGACAAATATGCCGTGATAAATTAGAGCGATAGAGGGTCTCATTGCAGTATTGACAATTTCGTAGTTTGGATCCATACTTGAAAGATTTCACTTCACTTCGACGAATTGTTTGAGACCTTGTGGATCCTAACTTCTTCCGTTTTGATGATAGGGGAGCTGCGAACCAATAAGAGTACAAAAGTTTTGTATAACTAAATCCTTTCCTTTGGGAATTGAAATTAAATTGCCGGTTCTAATTGCTAAACAATTGACTCAATTTAAACTCTAGATCCCTCCTATCTCCTCGTATCCTTCCTGTGGTAGATGCTTCGGTGATTGTAAAGTGTATTTTTATTACGGAAGCTTCTGTGACAGAGTTCACGATTTTGCTTCTCGGAGTCTTTTTCAAAATAACCTGATCCTGCTACATTAGTTTTAGATTGGGAGCATGTGTCAGTTGGGTCTGGGACTTGGATGGACTATAGATCATGCTCTGTCTAAAGCTCTCTAGAACCTTGATGTCTCCCGCTGTGGTGAGCCATCGCAACTGGTGATACAGGAGCACAAGAATTGTTGTAGAAAATCCTAACCTAAGCCTCTAAAAAAGTTTTGAAAGTATTGGTTAAGGAAATGAGCCGGATGAGTTGTTAAAATTGATGCAGGAAGAATTAAAAGCTAAAGGAAGTCGCAATAAGGAAGTCTCCCTCCATCCCCCGATGAAACATTCTGCAGCTAAAAAAGTTAATGAATCTGCGATTAATTTGGGCGGTGTTACCTTTTTGAGGCTGGGAAGACCCAGATTCGGAAGCTCCAGCCAAATGTTCGATAAATTCTGTACACAAAACAGAAAACAGATATGAAGGACGGATACTTGTTTTAGGAAATCAAGTCTCTTTCAGCCTAGCCTATACCTTCCGAATTCATTGTGTCATCCTGCTCAAACTCTTGGAATCCCTCTTGATCTTCTTCTGTATCGTCGAACTGGTCACCACCGTATATTTCTTGCTCTGTATTTTCAGCTGACTCATCCTCCTCTGATCTGTCGAATATCCCGTTCGCGGATTCTCCTTTAATGCTTCCAGCCAATGGTTCTTGAGATATTGAGAACAACTTGGAAGAACTCCCGGAGCATTCCATATTTGAGAACATCGGAGGTGAAGCATCAATTGGAGGAATATAGGATTGACCAGTTAAAAGTGACTGGAGACGGGATCGCGGCGGTGTAGTGCTTCTAGTAGATAGTTTTGTTCTCTTGAATTGTCCAGGTCCATGAGAAATTGCACTGTTGAATGACTGGGACTGGGAATCCACGTTGGCATCCGCTGACTTGGTTGTTGCATGAGAATACAACCCAGTAATAATCGGGGAGGGCTGGAGACTAGGAAGGACCGGAGAAATGACCTCAGGCTCTTCATCCTATAATACCAGCAAAAATTCTTAATGTGCAAAAATAGTTGAGAATTAAGCTACTAATTATATTCGGGAGTACAGTGGAGAAGAAAGGGGATCCTTTATCTCCTTCCGGTTGTGCTAATCCTTCAATCTGCAGCAGTTCAGCAGTCTTGAGAAACTTTTCTAAATCTTTGTGCGGAACGTTCACTTCTCCGTGGTAGACGAATCGAATGATGTGCTCCAGGTCCTGGAAGCGAACATTGTTGAGTATGACAATAGTATTCTGATTCAGTTCACCTGTCTGAAAATGCACAACATCGCGGTAACTTAATCCCATAAATCAAATCATCAATTGCAAGTATCAGAGAGGGTTTTCTCCATGCTAACCTTGAATAGCCTTTTCAGGAACGGACTACAGAGAGACAAGAGGATCTTGTGAGCCTTGACAAACCTCCCGTCACAAGCGAGTACAACATCTGTGAATTCATCTTCTTCCAAAAGTGTGCCAAGGCCTTTGGCCAAATGTGTACTGAAAGTATTCCAACGAAGACGATACGAGGCTGCGGTTCCGACAACACCACCAGCAGGAACCCTGGGGTTTTCTGTACTGCTCATTATTTTCGACTTCCGTAGCTGCACGAGAAGCTGGGAAGCTGCTTGATCGAATGATCAACTTTGGTCAAAAATTATCAAATCCAAACCTGCGTATAAATAATTCTATTTTGAGATTGATAGATTCGTCAAAAAATTTTCAATTCAATTAACTGAATAGCGTGTCCTTCACTTACGTAAAATGATGATGTGATTGGATGCTTTATATATTTCTGTGTGGGTATGGAAATAAGAATTCTTTGGACTAGAAAAATTCAATGCTGATTTGACAGACAGGACGGCGAATGGCATTGAAGTGAAATTGCTTCTGACTGCTCCCATATCCCACCAAACCAACAAGATGCGCATGTTGCGCATTAAAAAACTCTTCCTATCGAGAAGGCTTCTTTTGTTACTTCTCTTTCTTATTTGGGAAGTTGGTGGGTGCTGCTGAAGCAAAGTGAACGAAGCCGATTTATCGATTAAGCCACAGTCACACACAGTAAGTACAAAGTACCAGCTTGCTCTACCAAAAACGAGTAACCTTTTGAGACGAGCATATGGGCTGAAGGCCGAACGGAAACCTTTTGTCGTCGCTAACTTTGCCAGCACGTCTGATGCGTCTCCTTCCCTTTTGGAAGTTGAATCCAATCCAGATAACACCATTTCCCAAGGAGAAAGTTGGAAACGCCATTTTCTGCATCTTCCTTCGTCTTGACTCAAAATGGAAACAAGCCCAATAGAAAGACGAAAAAAACATGTCGACCCCAAGAAGTTCAGCGAATGCAAAGATCGCCCGGTTATTAATTTTTTTTTCATTTAAGCTACATGGTTTTCAAGTGAATTAAGAAATGATAATTAGGAGCTGATTTATTCCCACAGTCAATGAAGAATGGATTATGAATCCAAAGTATCTATCTGCCTCATACGGAAAGAAGATGAGAACGTGGGTTTGGAAAGGCTAAAAGAAAGAAAAATGAGAAAATATTTCCAAAGATTCCAAACGTGAAAGTCGTCCTGACTGAAGAGGAAGGAAGACAAAGACGAGAAAGATTCAATTCCCGGACCTAAAAAGAGTTGAAGCGAATCCTCATACGCTCATCCTCATCATCAATCCAATTGCAGAGAATTGACTATCACAACAAAGTTTTTCATTTGGATCCTCAAAGGAGAAAGCCAAGAGGGATGACATTTCACATTTGTTTCATTCTCCCATTTCATTCTCCCATTCATTTTCAAAGACGATACACAAACTAAAACTGTTCCCCTTTCTCCGTCAAGTCTCAAAGTCCTCAAGCCTTTTGAAGGATTCTCATTAGGGAAACAAAGAAGGAAAGTAAATCTATAAAATGCATGTCCTTGATTTCCGCTTTGCTTCCTTCCTTCCCTCTCTCCCTCCTGGGTTCCCACTCTGATTGGACAAGTTAAGTTCTGAGGAGAATGGAGAAAGTTTGATGAAAAGGCATAGGTGATTGATTCCAGCCGTTCCAGCAGTGGTACATATAAGTTGTGTTGCGTAAATGGTGCATGTAAGTCACCAATAATACTTTAGATCCATTTCATTTGCTTTTCTATTCATTTCCTATTCGCTTTCAATCTCCCATATACACGCCCTCAGTGACTTTGGTTTAGGAAGGGAAGGAGCACTAGGCGGATTTAGGTACCACCACCACCACCACCAGCACCCAGAGATAAAAAGACGACGCGGAAATACGCTCTTCTAAATGGAAATTTGCGAAGAAGTGGTCCCTTATAAGGAAAAGGAATGAAGCTCATTTTGGAAATAGGGAGGATGAGTTGCTTTCACTCTTCTGTGTGAATGCGTGTCGCTTGAGGGAGGGAAAGCAGGAGCAGAGTAGGAAGGAACAGATGAGAGAAAGTAGAAAAGAGGTGAACTTTCTCCAGGAGAAAGTACTAGCCCAGTAGCAGTTGGTATTAGGAAACCAGTTTCCGTCGAGTCTTCTTCCCTGGTACATGTGTGGTTCCCATCAAATCGTGTCTCTCTACTGCTCTTGGCCGCTCATCGTGCCGTCGTCGTCGTCGTCGTCGTTCCCATTATAAGTTCCACACAGATTCCAGCTCCATCCATCCCATTCAACCGACCCGGATTCATCATTTTCATTTTACCTTTGACAAAGGGAGGAAATAAAAGGTTCTGGCGAGGGACTATAGGATAGGAAAATCCATTCCCTAATCTTCTCATCTTCCGACGTAAGTCCCGCAGACTGTCTTTATCTAATAACACTCTTCCACTTCGGTCTTTCTCCCTTCCTCTCCTAGTCACTTTCTCCCAAACCTTTTCCCAGCGTAGTCATCAGTTTTAATTAAACAATCAATAGATCCCCCTCGGATCGGGCTGCAGGTTAATTAACTTCATTTTTAGTGAGTTTAACCACAAAAACTTCACACTTTCTCAATTGTCTTCTCTCTGATTGGAGGAATTCGAGAGAGAAAGTAAAGTGTAGTATCCAACCGCGTTACTTCTTCAGAGGAAAGAGAAAGTTTGTATAAATTCTGAGTATCGAGTATAGGCCAGAACTTCTCGGAAAAGGGCTTCCTCGTAATGCTCGTGAAAAGTATTCTCAAAATTCGATCAAATGCTACATCGATTTCTATTTCCATCAACGCTTTGCTTGCACCCGCAGATAGTGTTGTTTGTTTAAATGAAACACTACTTTGAAAGTATAAAATGAAGACGTGGAAAAAGTTCCCATCTGCTTCCAACTTTCTATGATTGAACGATTGCAAAAACCCTATTTCCACTGTTTTGTCTAATATCCGGTTGTGACTCAATTGCTTACGCTATAGAATTCTATCATCATAAATTATAATAGCATTAAATGAATTGTACATGCAAGTGCCATCGATAGCGTTGGATAATAGCCATTTGAATTCGTTTAAAAAGGAGAGGACGTGATTTTCATGGCCAGTATAAAAGTGACTATTATTTTTAATATAGATCTTTTGAGACTCCTTTAAAACCTCGACTATATTCTTCTCGACTCATCAGAATGCAAGCCCGTAAAATCACAATCAAACACTATTTCGATGGACTTCCGAAATTATCCGATTTTGACCTTGTTGAAGAGACGATATCCGATAAGCTGAATGACGGGGGTAAAATAATATTCTTACAACGGGAAAGTAAGTATCGATTGAATCCTCACGCCTAACGTCTAAAACTTTCCCTTTCCTTAAATAGAAATTCTCATCAAGGGAGAATGTTTTAGCGTGGATCCTTACATGAGAGCTTTTGGGAATCGTGACAGGGTACAAGTAGGAGACACGATGCTAGGCTCCCAGATTGCCCTGTAAGTATCTGCCTTGAGTATCAGTTCCAGTCATTTATCTCAAGTCCTTGAGACAAGTAGCCTGTCTAAGCAAAACTGTTTCCAGAGTGCTCAAAAGCAGAAATCCGAAGTATCCCGAAGGGAGTAAAGTCCTGGCCTACGTCGGGTGGAGAGATCACACTGTTTGCAACCCGGATAAATTAAAGGGAATGTTCTCCATGATTCTTCCATTACCGGACTTGAAAGGTCTCCCAGACTCTTACGCTCTTGGACCTTGTGGAATGACCGGGTGCGGATTTTCTCTCTGATTGAATTACGATTAATCTATGCAATTTACAAAGCTAATACTTTCACAATCTTCTATACTAGGTTGACGGCGTACTTTGGCTTCCTCAAGCTTTGCGAGCCAAAGAAAGGAGATGTCGTTGTTGTGAACGCAGCTGCGGGAGCAGGTCTGAATATAAAAATTTTTGAAAACTTTTCATCTGATGTGTGACTGGCACTTCCTTTCATGGATGACTTTCAGTTGGAAGTATCGTAGGTCAAATTGCAAAGATCAGAGGTACGTGTCCGCCCTTTAACATTTTCCCCAATAACTATCGCTTGCGCTTCAGGTTCTTTTCTGCGAATAGTGAAAGCTCGTAATACCGTGCGAGGCAAAATTCATGTGAATAGAAACCCTAAATTGAGGGCCAAAAACCCTTAACCATTTAAAATCCTTAAGGTTTGGCCTCAAGGGGCGCTAGGATTGGGTTTCTATTCACATGAATTTTGCCTCGCACGGTATCTGCAAAAACGGGACTGTAGTTGTTCCTAAAATGTATTTAAAATCCACTTACGAGGGAGTAAAGTGTTCAAGCGGTGCTGAAGCTGAGTTTCGAACCTTGCGCTCTGCTAATGATAATGAACCATTCGAACTATGGGGGTCATTAGTTAAAATTGTTGGCCGGCTAATAAGTCTTGCACCATCGCTTGTACACAGT
>Ga0194135_10001940_pt1 | contig 12494 bp, 15 predicted proteins | sample LitLau_LLRF_2013_FD_134024 | JGI IMG/M metagenome (GOLD analysis project Ga0194135, IMG submission 134024) | Freshwater sediment microbial communities in response to fracking from North America - Little Laurel Run_MetaG_LLRF_2013 (version 2) | ecosystem: Environmental > Aquatic > Freshwater >... | reverse complement strand
GTGCATTGTCCACTCCATGTTTCTATCGACATCAGCTCCACAAGCGGTTTGAAGTTCGACCAATATGGAGTCCCTTTGCTGCTTTTAGACTGCATAATATGCATCAATGCATCACGGGTTGGGTTATTAATGGGTTCCTGATTTTGTGCAGATTCCCAGGAAGAGAAGACGAGTACGAAATGGCATTTGACATAAACCAGAAAGATGTATCTGATCAGTCTTCCCTCTACATAGCCTGTCAAATTGGCAACCGTCCCCTTGTGGACATTCTACTCAAGTTCCGGATTCCAAAGAAGGGCTCCATCGTCTCAGAAGCTGCAAGTCCAACAAAAGGAAGAGTTTCACAAGGGATACAGGGAATAATTTCCAGGCTCTCATTGGCTACGAACCAACCTAGGAAGGATCTCATCTGTCCAATTGACGTGAATCTTTATTCCGAGACATACCAGACGTCTCTTCACCTGGGTATGTTTGCTTTGCTTCATTACTCGGATCTTTTATTTTACGGGTCAGTTTTGGGAAAATCGGGTTTTTAAATTAAAAAAAAATATTTCTTTATAGCGGTCAAAGCAAGGAATTACGCAATTGCTTTCACACTGTTAGCAGCTGGTGCTGATCCTAATCTTCCCATTCTGGCTCCAACCTCCACGCATATCATTACAACAAACGATCATCGGACTGAAGAAAGGTATAAAGATATTATTTACAGCTACCATGCATGGCATAGGTATTTTTAAGAACTAGGAAGGTACAACTAATTTTTGTGTTAATTGTTTATGATTATTCCAGGCAGCAGGAATCAAGTGCTCTGGCAGAAGCCTGTAAGAATCGAGATCTGGGGATGATTGATTTATTACTAAAGCACGGAGCACGGGATGAGGACTCAAAGGCTCTGTTTGTAGCCTCACGGGATGACATAATCCTAGGAAAACTCCTTACACTAAAAGTGTATGCTGACCCAGAAGGGATTTTGGATAATGCTGAACTACAACAAAGACTCCGTGACGGGTGCGGAAAAAAACTCCTGACCACGTCACTCCTTCCAAAGGTTCCCGTCAACGTTAATTGGCACGGGCAACGGCTTAGCAAAATTTCCGAAGCGTGGCTCATATCGGCTGGACTCAAGTTGAATCCAAAACTCCGACTGGCGCCAAGGGAATCTCTGGGACTCCACGCCATCACTCGTCTCGACCTTTCCACCAATAACCTCGACTCCATTCCACCATCCGTCTTTAAACTCTCCAGTCTCATCTACCTAAACCTCTCTGGAAACAAGATTACCAGAATCGCTCTCCCAACCGCAAGTTCTCCCTCGCATTTACCTCTCCAGGAATTTCTACTCCAGGAAAATAGAATTGATCAATGTCCAACTGCCTTATTCACGGATTTCCCGTTCCTCACAATCCTCAATTTGAGTAATAACAAACTGGATTCTCTACCAGCGTCCATGTGGCTGGCACCGAAACTTCAGGACTTGAATGCTTCCCTCAATCTCATTTCGGACCTCCCCCAAGGACCCCAATCTAAAGGGTCACCCAGTCATAGAAAACCTTCCACAGATTCTGTTCAAGTGCAGAGAATAAGACGATCGAGCAGTAGGAAGACTTCAGACTCGGTGAGTCACGAGGCCATGTGGCGAAGGGGTTCAGGAATCATTAGGGAGGAGGAACTGAATGAATTGCAAAAATCGGAAGTCAATGGGAATACAATTCTTTCCCTCAACCTCAGTCACAATTCTTTCGGACAAATCCCCACTGCCTTGGCTTGCTGGGCAAATAGGATTCAACGACTGAATTTTTCTTTCAATGGGTAAGTTTTTTTTATTTGGAATTGCTAAAATTCAAACTGCAGTAAGTTAAGACTAATTTAATCAATTATGTGTTCCGCCATGTCTGTTATTATTATTACCGTCTAGCCTAGAAGAAATGGGTCCTATTGGTGACTACCCGTCCTCACTCCGTTCATTGGATCTGAGTCACAACCAAATTCACAGCTGGTTTTCATCGAGCGAGTCTACAGGTCAGGGTTGTTGCGGCGATGTATTCGCCTGCCCCCATCATACTAGATTCCGTCGGCTAGAGAACCTAAAGACTCTACTCCTTGGTGGAAATTCTCTCACTGGTCTTGAAGTATCCTTTGAAGAACATCCTCCACCAACCGAAGGGCGGAAGTGCTTACTCTGGTTTCCTAATTTGTCAATGCTGGATTTGTCTGAGAACAAACTGAGTGAGCTGAGTCCACGGATCGCTCTCTTGAGTCAACTTTCGGTGCTAAACCTATCGGGAAATAAGGATCTAGGGGAGCTCCCACCTCAATTGGGACTACTATCCAGAATTTGGAATCTGAACTTCCAAGGATGTAATTTAACAGAGCCACTCAAGTCCCTTGTGGAGCGAAAGGGATCTAAAACGGTCGATGTTGTGGGATATCTTAAAAGTAAGCAGGATTTTTTAATTAAATCACACGAAGTTGTTGTAAGTTCTCCTGCAAACTCGGCGTAAGGGTTGGAGTGGGACTTACATCTGTCATTTCTGATCTAGGTGTCCTTGAAGATGCCAAGCCGTATGCTAGGATGAAATTGATGGTGGTTGGAGTCCATGGAATTGGAAAGACAAGCCTGCTCACATTGCTCCGTCAGGAAGGAAGTGGGAAGGGTTCTGACACTTGGGCCAAGCGTATGGGAAATACACCTTCTAAAGGTGGGAAGTCTGGCAAGCTCATGTCGACGGTTGGAGTGGATATTGGTTGCCTCGTACTGGAGAAGGGTAACAAAGGACCTGTGACCTTTTACAGTTGGGATTTCGGTGGGCAGCGGGAGTACTATGCAACTCATTCCTACTTCTTGTCCAAACGGAGCCTCTATCTTGTTTTATGGAATATTTGTGACGGAGAGAAAGGCCTAAATGAAGTCCACGGATGGTTAGTCAACATCCAGGCTCGTGCTCCCAACTCTCCAGGTAATTTGAAATTCAAACATTTCTGTATTCTATTAATTTACTAACGTGGTCGTGTCGTGGTTAATGTTATAATGCACTAGGAATGTCAATTAACATTTATTAACATTTTGTTTTAGTGATAATTATCGGTACACATTTCGACCTCGTGAGTGAAAAATTTCCGCCGGGCTATCTGGATTATTTGGAACAGAAAATCCGGGACAAATTCATTTGCATCTCTGACCCAGAAAAACGAGGTCTTCCCCGGGTTCTCACAACTCTAAATATTTCCTGTCGCTCTCGTCACAACATCAAGTACCTTAGCACGGTGATCTATGATGCAGCCGTAACTTTGAAGACGTCAAATGGGAAATTTCTGCTGGAGCAGCGTGTTCCCTCAAAGTACATCCACCTCGAAGAAATCGTTTCATACCTCGCCACGGAGAGGAAAGCTCGGGGACAGGATCCTGTATTGACTGAAGCCGAATTCAAAACGCAAGCTACCGCCTGGTTAGAAACGAGCTACGGACTCAAATTCAGAGATGAGGCAGAAATTACGCAGGTTGGTCAAGTTTATTCTTTTCAAGTGAGACGAATTCAATATGAACGTCATTCATAATAACTGTTTCCGTTTGATCTGTAGGCGTGTTCCTTTTTGCACGAGAACGGAATTTTGTTACATTATGAGGATAGCACCCTTCGGGACTTGTATTTTTTGGATCCACAATGGCTCTGTGACATGTTAGCAAATGTTGTTACAATTAGAGAAATTAATCCATTTGCTCAAGGTGATGAAAGAATTCACTTTAAAAGTTTTGAGTTCCGGTCCTAAATCTTTCACCTTCACTATTTCGGTAGGTGGATCAATGAGAGTCCATGACTTGGCCTTCCTCTTCAAAGGGCGTTCCAAGGCCACGCAGGACTATATCCTTGTTCTCCTCTCCAAGTTTGAACTGGCAATCCCATATGACGGAACTCATCTCCTTATTCCTTCTTTACTTCCGACACTGGACCAGGTCAGCCTTAGCCTTAGTATAAAGAAATGCAAATTCATTGCAGTGTGGATTTAACATTTGTTATGATTAACTGATGGCAGATGAAGATGGGCCACAACGAAGTGCGGGTAAAAGTGGCGCTGAGATCCCGGAGGTGGATGCTGAGGAATCGAGGGAGTCGCCAAAGCAAATCATTTGAAAACTTCGAGCTTCCGGATGTGGAGGAAGAACAGGAACCCGCAGTGTGGCGAACGGAAAAGAAAACTACATCACCCATCACTCGTTTTCTCCTCCTGTCTTACTTTCCATCCGGATTTTGGCCTCGCCTTATGAGCAGAATTCGTAAGACCTTATTATGAAGGAATGATAATTTCACAGACGCCATTTTTATATACGATGTCGTTTGTATTCATTTTTCAAGTATCGGATGATCGTATGATTGAAATTCTGCGGCACTACTTTGTACTCCCTTCCCCAACTGAGCTCACGTCTACAATTGTTGCCACATTAGATCGCCCCACCGAATGGTTTTGTTGGCAAACTGGTCTTGAGTTGCGCTACGGTGAATTGACGCTCATCCGGATCAAGGAAATAGGAAGCAGTGAAAAGCCACATACTTTTATGCTGAGGAGAGATGAGGAAGGGGACTTGTCTGAGTTATGCGAGGAGGAGAATATAAGCAGGGCAGAGGCAGAAGAAAGTGTCTGGGATGTTGTTGACCTTATGGAGGCAGGACTACTCGAGATTCATCTTCCAGTAAGAGACCATTCGTGAGAAATGTCTTCCTTTGATGTATTTCTGAAGAGATTTTAATTATAAGGTTATATTTTTACGTCCAGTGTCTCTCTCTAATATTGGAATCAGACGCTGCAGTGGTTTTAAACCCCTCGATAGAGAGTGTGAGCAAATTGTTGACTTTGGGAGTTGAGGCTGTGGATAATTTACTCGAAGATTGGTATCCATCGATTGGAACGCGTTTTGTACACACCAGTGAGGGAAAATATCTCGTCACTCGGCTCTGCCCGTGTCCATCTTGTTTTCCTCCTGCCGGGACGACCGAAAGTACATCAATATTCCCCCGCCCAGTACATTCCAAGAGTCCAAGAATGTCCAGTGACTCGGGTATGGGACATAGCCCGATTAATACAGTCATTGATACGGATCCGGAAACAGGCGCTGGGATACTTCGACACCGCTCTGGAATTGCATTTGAAACGCCCAAGTTCGGCCATTCACCATCTGCTGGGCTCAACTTCTTTCTCCGGTCGGACAGTCGAAATTTAGGCACGATGAGTAGAAACTACTATGCCTGGACAGTTGAGCACTGCATCCTTCAAGCCGGGACGTCAAGCGGCCCAAGTGTCAAATGTCCTAAGCATGGGGAAATTCTGTTATCCCAAGTCACCCCAGACGTTCTCTTTTATGACCTTCCAAAACGCTATCTCCTCAATGTCGAAGATCTTGAAAGGAGGGGTCTCTTGGGTAAGGAATTCAGAAATTCAGTTACCATTTATTTGAAGTGAGATTGAGATTCGAGATTTTTTACTCAAGTTTTCTTGCAACACTATTACAGGACGTGGCGCATTTGGATTTGTTTTTGGTGGAACTTTAAAAGGGACACTGGACGTTGCAATCAAGACATTTCATCCTATTGACCCAGGTGATGGAAACGAAGAGGCACAGATAGCTTACAAGGCTGCAACCACAAAATGGTGTCGTGCTCCGACGCAGTCTGCCTGCAGAGCCTACTTGGCTTCCCGGGGAGAAATCCGTGTGCTCTACTGGGTGAGTCATCCAAATATCGTCCCGCTCCTTGGTGTTCTCCAGTCCTCCCTATCGATTGTGATGCCGCGGGCCCCACGCGGAGCCTTGGACTCTATACTTGCCGATTTCGCCCGTTCCGGTGACCATGTTGCTCCTATCACAGTACAACAATCCATAGTCCAAATGGGAAAAGCCTTAGAATACCTCCACGGTCATAAGATTATATACCGGGATTTGAAAGCAGAGAATATACTGGTCTGGTCCTTCCCTCCTCCGTTCTCCACTGATCTCAAGATGGTGGATCTCAAGTTGGCGGATTATGGTAACTTGAGTAACTTTAACTTTTGCTTTCACCATCTCACCTTCGCGGCAGTTTAACGTTTAAACACATTTATCTGTAGGTATTAGTCGATGTTCGTTGCCGACTGGAAATAAAGGGTTCGGAGGCACGGAAGGCTTCATGGCTCCAGAGATCATTCGGTTCAATGGGGAGGAAGAATACACCGAGAAGGTAGTCCTTCATATTTTCGAGTTTTTTAAAGGAAACTCCGAAAGGAATTCTGTGCTCTAATTCAATTTTTCAGGTTGATACGTTTTCCCTTGGAATGGTCATCTACCAAATCCTGAGCCTCAAGCAACCATTCGACGGTTGTGAAAATATCAAGGAGAGTATTTTGGAAGGGCACAGGCCTTCTTTAAGGCAACCCGAACGTTATCCCGCGTACATACTGGATTTGATGGTCGCCTGCTGGGACAGCCAACCAAAGGATCGACCCACAGCATCCCAACTGTTAGAAATTGCATCCTCTCCTGAATTTACGCTGCTGAGGGATGTTGTTAGCGTGGGAACCCCTCCTGGGCCTTGGGAATTGAACGTTGTCACTTCTGTTGGACTTGATGGGGAAGAGGTGTGGGCGAGTTGCTCTACAGGAACAGTTTATTCTCTCAATATCCAGAATGATGGAATTTCTTCGTGTGAGGCATTTGCCTTTATCCCCGGAGCAGTGACGGCCATGTGTCGAATAGGGAGCCAAGTATGGATGGGAGACATCTTATCCAAAATCCACATCTTCCAACTGGAAGGAGAGCGGACGAGCAGGGAAGTCGAGTTGGAACCTCTGGTAGGAGACAATTTAGGGGCTTGCATTTCTATTCAACCAATTGGTGGCCTCGCTGCTGTGGCTTTCTCAAGTGGAAGGTATACTAAAAATATAATCAATAACCAAAAAATGAGTATTTTTATCAATTATTATGTGTGGGAGGGTTAGACAATAACAAAATATTCTTGTACTTTGCCTAGGCTCTTCTTACTCGATGGAATCAGTGGATCGTTGGTAACAGAATTGGGGAAAGCCACGACCCTTCACTCCTTGGCTGCACGGAGTTGGGCCGACTCGGATGGCGCAGAACTTTGGACTGGTGAAAAGGGAGGAGAGATGCGGATATTTTCAGTCGTTGGGGGTGGTGTTGTGGGACAGGAAACAATTTGTCATCTCCAGGCATACCAAGGGGACACGAGCCTTGAAGGACTCCAAGTCCTACTAATTAATACTCATCCCAAAAAGGAACTTCTATTTTCTTACGTCTTTCCAGGTACTGCTATTACTCTTTTACAATATTGGTTCTTTCCACGTGATATAACTGGAAACTGAAATTAATTAGCATGCATAATTATTGTTTCTCGCAGGAAGTGTCATTTACAGCTGGGAAGGTGATAAGCGTGAAATAGCGGCTCGTTTGGACTTTGGAAAACTCTTGCCCAAGGAGAGCCAGGATATGCTGATGTCGAAAACAGTTCACTCGACGGTCCTCCACTCAACAGAAGATTTTCTATTTGTTGGCACGAATACGGGATACATATTCGTAGTGGGAGTGGAAGGACTGCAACTGCAACATCTCTCAACCTTTCGTCCATTCTCCAAGGACGTCCGGTCCTTTTGGGTATCACCTCCAGTCCCAGAAACCATCAAAGAAGATGAGGAGCACCGAGATGAGAGAAGTTCACCTTGTCCTCCGGATTCACCTCACGCGCCTCCTCCGACCCGGTTCGTCGCTTTTGGGAAGAACTACGTTCACCCGTTCGACAGCAAAGCCCAGGAACAGAGAAGGGCGTATGCAGTGCTCTACTCCTTGAATTGACGAAGCGCGCTCACCCTCAGCGTCGAAACGTTTGTGATAACCAATCTACGGTAATGCATGTGAATAAAATGATCTCAGTTTACATAGTATAGTTCACATTCCGGAAATAACTAAATTTGACTTCGCTAGCAAAAGTTAACCAAATAAATTCGTGTTAAAGTCCACCCCCGATGGGATTCCCACCGAACGAATGCGAATGAACAACATTATAAAACTATAATGCAAAAATCAAATGAATCAAATGGCTGAATATTATTATAGAGTCTGGATTTCGAATGCCACGCTTTCGCAACAAGTTTTCCTAAATTCTCATAAATAAAGGTGAAGCTGGTGTACAGGTGCAGTGCAGGAGAAAAAAATTTAAACGCAAATTTATAACTGGTTTCGTGAAACGGAGTTTTGCTAAACCCCGAAACGGCGGGCTATTTCTACCTCACTGACCTCGCACCGACTCATTCACTGAAAGGAAACCGTCACTCAACCTGGCTGTGTTGTTAACATTTTTTTTTGTCTTTTTGTTAACTGCAATTTCAAACCGAAACACCATTGTCAGGTCCCAGTTCTAATCATTACAGACAGTAAACGAGCCTAAACTTTCGCATTCAACTTTAACAGGTGTGGGTTTGGGTGTGCTGGTTTGATTACCACTGCGAACAGTGTACCTTAACTTCCTGGACAAACCATGACCCTCCGTGTCAAGAGACCATCGAGCGTGTCGGATGCCATTGAATTCAAATACGAAAAGGTGAAAGGATTAAACTGGGCTAATACGGGTCACGAAGAAATCCAAATCCGATTTCAAGACTGCAAATTAAACTCGGACCAAATCATACAACAATACTGGACAGAACAAAAGGAATCAAACGACGAATCACATTTTCTTTTGGATTTGGGAACTGGAAATGGAAATTTTATTCATCATGTTCACAAGAAACACAATATTCCCTACAGTAAGCTTGTTGGAGTATCCGCCGTCGATTCCAGACCCAATCGACGCTTCTTATTCGGGAAAACTTCATTTGTTCCGGATAAAAGTTACCATGTAGGGAATATTGAAACAATGGAGGAAAACCCTTTTTTCAACAACAGGAAATTTCAGATGATATTCAGTGAGCACACTTTCTATCATCTAGTGGATCCATTAGGGACACTACAAACAGTGTACTCTCTATTGAAGCACGGTGGAATTGGGATTATTCGACACGTACCGCTGGACTCGTTGATAGAAACCAAAGCGGAAACTGCTGCTGCGTCCATCCTACAACGACAACTCGATTTGGATGGATATTCAACATTTATTTTTAAAATGCTCGATTCGCCTGGAAATTATGGGATAATTATCAAAAAGGGAGAAGAGAGTCCTCTGGAATTAATACTACCCATACAGTACACCGGAAAGATTGCCGATTTCGGAGGTTACTTGTACGCAGTGGTTGAGTTCTGTGAAGTTACTTTAAATTTTTATAGAATAAGGGAAGTTAAGTCTGACTTTGTCAGCTTGACTGGTCTGGGATTGAAACCAATAAAAGAAGGCTAACGAGGATACTGTTACTCTTTTCCCAAGAATTGATTGGCAACCGGGACGTTTGCTTGAATACGTTCTTATGGATTGAATTTGGCTATTTTCCTCTCCCAGGGAGCCTCTTTCCTCGCATTCCGAATAATTAAAATGCCCAATTATCAAAATCCACCAATAACCAATCACATCGATGCGATGTCCCCGACCACATAACACAACAAAGTCTGTCAAAACTAAACTCTCTCACGAGCGTAAATTAATGAAAATCAGACAACAGACAGAAGACGGAACTGATACAGGAACCATAGTCTGTAGATAGAAACGGGAGCCCCGTCCACAGACAATGCCGGAACCAATTGATGGAATATTTTGGAGACTTAATTGTTTTGTTTGCAACAGGCTTTCTTATTTTCCTATTGATTTTCCTGGATTACGTCAAGCCGGGCAGAACGCACCAGAAGAATAGGAATGAATCTGATGACGCTTACACTCTCTCGTTTCGTGAATCGGGGTTTCGTCAACCATCGGTATCACAAGCGCAGCAACCTACTAACACACTGCCACACTTCACTTACTGGAAGGAGCCCATGCAGTCTATTCGTCTACATCGTCGCTGACAGACGGGGGAGCAGTTCCTATCGGTAGGAGATTTCTGTGTCTCTTGACTGTAATCTCAAACTCGTGTTATACCGGGTACTGATACTGAGGCGAGTTCCGTTTTCTTTTATTCTGATCCTAGCATTTCTAAATGAATTATTTTAATCTTGCTGTGAGTTTGTGGAAGCAAATTTTCCCTTGTCAATTTCCTTATTTCTCGTTGATTCCTAGTTTCATTTATTGTAAAAACTTAACGGTTATTGATTGGAAGCGTCCTGTGAAACTTGAGTTCATAGATTCTTGTTACCGATTGAACTCTCGTGGCCTCCATCATTTTATTGTTCGAACCCTTTTATTTTGTTTGCTTCTCGGGCTTTTCCTTGAGCTTCGTGGTCATGGTCGTTCGTGAATCTTAGGGTAATTCTTTATCACAACAGTTATAACCACATCCACAACCTAGCCTTAGCCGTGTTTATTCATTCCAGTATCCGTGTCCAACCACAGGCCACCGTACCTATACCCTATTCACCATTTCCAAAATAGTTTGGGAAACATGGATAGGAATATTGAGCTCCTACGGTTTCTTTAACTTTTAATCTACTTCCTGCAATTACGAACACTAATCATCAATACGAGTCAATAAATTCACTTAAAAGGGTTACATCCGCCAATAGTGAGTGTGATTGTGGAGAGGAACGGGATGTGAAACTTTCCTGACTGTTGTTGAATGGATCTCATCATGAAAAATTCCCGAAGGATTTCAAATCTACTAAAATTGAAGTTTAATTTAATCTCATTTCTAAACCCGAGAAACAGTTTCTGAGCAGAGCGATATATCATTATCCTTGCACATGAAGAACGGACGGAAGACTGCTGATTTAATATTCATGTTGAGGTAGGATGCGGTTTTAAACATGCATTATTCAGTAAATTATTCATTATTCGTTGTAATGAGATATGACACCTTCCTTTTCTTGAATCAAATCAGTCAGAACAATTGAGGGGGCGGAAGGATAAAGATGATGAAGAAGGAATGGAATTTTCTTATTGGAATCGGAATGGAATGCTTTGCAGAATAAAATTTAGAAACCGGCAGGCAGGCGAGCGGTTGCGGAGGCGGCGGTGGATCAGAGGAAAGTGAAAGTAGGAAAAAATGTTGAAAAAAGGTGACCTTTCTCTTCATCGAAGTAGGAAGGCGGCGCGGCGGCCGCTATCACCCAACTAGTTTTAATGAGGGTAACATTAAACACCGTGGAATAATCGAAAAGGATGAGGTCAGGAAATGTGATGATAACGTGATAAAATGTCTGTACATTGTGGTTACGACACAATGATAATAACGTGTCATTGCCATTGAGCATGTATGTGGATATACATACTCGTTCCCTCGCGTAATCTGTGACACTTGTCTGGGATAGTAATTGACATTGCTTGGGCGTCATTAAATTCTCATCAGAATAGAATTCATGTAAGTATGAACAAGCCCTATTTTAATTACAATTCCATTATGATGATGGAGATGGCTTAAAAGACTCGTTCGTCTCCAAACGGATTGCATTGTTCTCTCGTCTAAAAGTTTTATATCCTAACTCGAGGCGTTGTGTTTGTTCCCCTGGCAGGCAGACAGATAAGAATGAGAGAATGAACTTTCCAAATCTATCCATCCTTTATTCCATAGGATTACTAGGGTCTGATTACCATTCACATTTCTGTAGTGTATTCACAGGCCTACGTGACCAGTCGAAGTTTTTGTCAACGGCCAAATATAAAATAATAATTTTGCAAAAATCGGGGCAGGCTACGAACTCGGGATTCCACGTGCACATTTGCGGAAGCGGAGCATTATTCGGAAAGATATCACTCCAAAGGAACTCCCAACTCAGATAAAATCAAAGGGGGTGGAATCGCTCGATATACTGGCAGAATACTCTAAATTGAATCCGGTAAATTGTGCACCTGAAAAAGTGCGTACTTTCGTTTGGAAAGGTAAATTGTGCAGACGCAAAGTTTTCAACTTAAATTTTAATTAGATAAATTAACATAATTCAAATAAGATAAATTGTGCGCGTGAAAAAGAGATAATTTGAAAGTAAATTGGGCAGGCCCAAAACTAGTCCAGGAAAACTCCTCAATTAAATTTTAATGGGGTAAATTGTGCACGTGAAAAAGGGCGTACTGGGACTTGGAAAAAGGTAAATTGTGCAGGCACAAAAAACTCATTTTAAATTGAGTGCACGTGTAAAAGTTCGATGGATTGATTGGGATTAAATAAATGTGCAGGTGCAAAAAAGTCCTCTCTAAAAGTTGTGTGAGGTAAATTGTGCAGAGGTGACTTTATCTTGAAAGAGGTTGGGACCTGCACTCATCAATAGATGAGGCGTTGTCACCAGAGACCGTTCTTGTTTGCTTGTTAACATAGCGAAATTCCTCAAAATGGTTTTTTTTTTGTAGAAAAATGAAAAAAAAAACATGTCAATTTCCTCTTTGTGCATTTTTTTTGCACCTAACCTTCAATTGACGTCCAAAAGCCAGGCAGCACCCTCC
>Ga0194135_10001939_pt1 | contig 12502 bp, 11 predicted proteins | sample LitLau_LLRF_2013_FD_134024 | JGI IMG/M metagenome (GOLD analysis project Ga0194135, IMG submission 134024) | Freshwater sediment microbial communities in response to fracking from North America - Little Laurel Run_MetaG_LLRF_2013 (version 2) | ecosystem: Environmental > Aquatic > Freshwater >... | reverse complement strand
TGATGAATAAATACTCGTTAGATGAGTATCTATGAGTTCCCAACCAAAAGAGCATGGACATTGGAAATGGGAATAAAATGTTTGGGAACGCATACAGACAGGTGTTAACAGCACCCTTCTGCCCTTTAAACTCCATGCATTTGCTCATTTTACTGAATGCCGGAGCTGGACATGGGGTTAAAAGGTGACTGGCCCTTTAACAGGCCCTTATTCTCCCCTCATTTTCTCATTTTCTTGACAGTTCTGGCCTGGACGGAGATTCGGTTCATAATTCATGTGTTTAATGATAATAATTTCCAGATTCACCTGTTCACCTGTTGCTTATGCGCTCAGCAGGACTAGAGGCAAGTCATGCCGCTCACGATTCATTGGCCGGGCCAAACCTGCCCATTCATTCCGGATTGGACTCGGTTAATTAAGCTGATAATTGAAATGAGATCTACTGCTGTGCTGGAATAGGAATGGAGGAGTGGGCCTTTTAAACCGCACGTTCGCACGTTCAAGAGGCGTCGCGTACTCTGTCTCGCCTCCGCCGCTTGCTCTCCGCTGACCTTCGACACCCTCAACATTGACCTCCCAGAGGACGGGGACATGGGAAGTGATAAAAGGAGACTTTTGGAACTAGGCCATCTCACTCACTTCAATCGACTCCAGTATTAATTTATTTGCACAAGTCAAAGGGTGTGAAAAAGTGATCTATGCTCCTGTGCTCTTTAACACTTGAGAGTATAAAAAGGAAGGGTAGTGTCTGCTGTTGCTGTATCTGTATTGTGTATTTTTAGCCAAAAATTGCAGAAGCCTCCGCCCTGTCTCTGCTAGTAGAAAGAGCAGACAGAGATGAAATCTCTCGAGGGAGTCCCCCATCACTCCAAATTTCATCTTCCCATCATCATTTTCTTTTGCAAAAATTAAGGAATGGGGAAGAAGAAAGAAAAATAACAAAAATGGACTTTATGAGGAGGAGAGAGAGATTCATAAGATTCTATTCCACGTTTCTTTATTTGTTTAATAATCTTGGGCCGATGAAAAACTTAAGCTCAAATTATGTAACATTATTGAGGGTTAAACGGAGTAGTCCTAGTACAGTGGAAGTTTCAGTAAATTCCAGTCTGTCGAAGTCGTATTTTTAGCGGTGGAAGTATCATATATATATTTTTTTAAATAATTTGCAATTTTTTTTGGCAAACGGAAAGAAAGAAGCCACTCAACGACAGCCAGCAGAATTTCAGAAAAACACAAACTGGAGACAACAGTGTTATAATTTTGAAAAGCTTTTATGCTCTACTTAAAATGGCCTGCAGCTTTAGCGTGGTAATTTTCTGCAACCTTACAATTTTTCCTTCAATTCTGAAAATGGATTGCCAACTGTCGCAGTTTGGACAACAATTGGACAGCTGCCAAACCAAATTACATGAACCATGAATTCCAAAACAAACCGCAACGAATAGCCGATGATCCCCCTAAATAGCCATAATCGATTTCTGACCTCTTCTGAATCAATGACCCTCAGCCACACTCGCGCTCGGAGGGAGTGCAGTGAGAAACAACTGGCCATTCCATCCAGATTCCAGTGGGATATATCCGAGAAGCAGAAGGCAGAGGCTCCTTGAACAAGACACGCGGACACACGCATAATAAAGATAAAAATAAAATAGTAAATTTTATTGTTTAGGAGGTGCTAAGAGAATGGGCGACGACGACGGGAAGAAGACAAGCAGCGACCACATGGCGCCAAGGACCGCCATCACATCAACCAACCGCACACAAGATCACAAACTTTACAATCCTTTGTCTTAGCATTAAATTCCAGAACCAGCATCAGAATCCAGGCATGAGAAGATTCGAAACGAAGGTTTGCCTAAATTCAATCAAGTTTTCCAGGTGGAATGAATTGGGAAAGAAAAGTTGGGCAAATCAACGACTTGGAAAGGAGAAAATTAAAAGCGAAAGTGAGAATTGGGGGGATCAGGTAATGAGCGAAAGTTCTCCATCACTTTCCAACGTTCAATTTAAGATTGTGGTGGAATTTCCAAACCCGCCATCATATAACTATTTGCAAATAGTTAACCGATTAGGTAGAATACCAGACAAAATCTGAAACAGCGTTATGGAGGAGTCCAAACGACCAAATTGCAACTTTCTTTTTGTAATTTCCAATTCCTCAGCCCGAGCAAAATAACTTTCCCTGCCAAAACCGGAGTGCATGCGTTTTTAATTCCTGATGATGAACAAGGAAAACGCCATTAGTGAGAGTTTTCTTATTAGTTGTTCAACTTGAATTACCATGAGAGATTTGAGAGCTAGGAGTATGGAATATTGCTACAAGAACAAGAAGTCAAAATCCTTTCGTGGAATCTCCTGGAGAGAAGTGGGTTTCACTCGACACGCCAAAAACTCCTCAAAAAACTAATTCCCAGCTTCATTATTCAGGCAATAAAAATGTCCACTCTGCTGGGACGACGCTGGGAGAAGCCGTGGTGGACTTTCCCATAAATAAGTCAAGAGTCCAGTCAAGTAAGTCTCTTCTGTCTGCTTTCTAAAGTTAAGTTAGTGAGTAGTGTTTAGTAGTGGGACGTGAGCAGAATCGGCAATTAAGAATCCTATCCCATGTGTCCTGCTGGATCGTACTTTCAATTATTACAACCAAAATTCCCTAGCAAACTGAAAAGAAACATTTAAAAAATCATCTTCATCTCTACGAAACCAGAAACTGAGAAACTGCCCGCAAAATCCAGGAACATCAACAACTTACATCAAACGTCAAACCTCAACTTCATCATCTGCCAATGGGAAGGGAACAGAGAGTAAAAAGACTCGTTCCTCCATCTTCGTCAGTTAATAGATTTCGTATCTTGTAAATTTTGGAACTTACACTCCTTCCGACTCCCATGTTCATAATTTGAACATAAATTTCGAGCTCATTTGAGTCTCCATTTGGAACAGTTTAATTAACTTGTAAATGGACGTGAGTCGGGGGAGATCCGAATCTGCCTGTGTCCCATCATCTCAACATCTACGCTGCTATCCTCATCTTCATAATATTAATTTGTGTTTTTTATGCGATGGGCAGAGTGGGGTAAATCAACCCATGATCCCTTTGCCCCTTCCAGCGTCTTTAATTGATACCCTTCAGTCGGACTTCCTCGAATCTCCATCTCGCTATCTCTGATCTGGATTTCGTTTTCCTATTTATCCTGTCCAAATCTTATGCAGACAGACGCCCGGAGTGCTCTCTAGACCCTGACGATCAACATGTACCTGCAGTACATGAACGAATTGACAAATTAGTTGTGTAACTTGGAGAAAAAAAAGACGGGGCGAGGGTGGGTCATGATTGTTTCGTTCTTCATTATGTGACAAGTTGGATTAAAATGCAACCTCAGGCTTCTCTCTTCTATTTATTCTTCTACAGGATTTGCATTGGGATCGGAAAAGTGCAGTGGGAGGAAGTCCCTGCGAAAAAAGTCCAGACGGAGCACTTTTTCTTGGCCACATGTGCAATTTTATTGCAACGTCAACAACGGTCTCACCAAACAAAAGAACTTTACTAAAATCCTTTTTTCCCTTCCTATTGTTAAAATCCAGAAAAGATGCGTGCGTGCGGGCGTCCTCCGTTTCTCCGTAGTCATCATCCCAATCCCGCCCCATTTCCCGAATTTGGAATGAACGAAGTTGCAAAAAGCAATTAAAGCGACTTTTCGGAATTGAGGAGTGCGGACCACGCCAGGAACCAACAACAACGGCAGGAGCCCAAATTGAAAAAGAAGGCCCAAGAACGAGCGGACTCGTTTTGAACGGCAGTCTGCAAGTCCTTGTTTCTGAATCGAATCAGAGGAATGTTTGGATGGTCATTAAAATGAGGGTTGATGGGATGATCGGGATTTGGAGATTACGGGACTCACCTTCCCTTGATTGTTTTAGCAGCCAGGTGAGGGATGCCCACGTGGGTGTTTCTAATAAGCATTTAAAACCCAGGCTAACGCTTCTTTTCCAAGCGTAATTACAACTTACACGGGAGGATGCCTATTATTTGTTTAGGGATTTAAGGATGGGTGTAGCCCAGCCGTAAATGGACGTCCAAAATACAAAATCCAGAGATTAGCACTTAAATCTCTCCGCCTGTCACTGCCGTCGTAACCTTACGGATGACATCCTGACCCTTCACCATCTCCACTCTGCTTCCCTTCCTCGATACACGCACGAGCCAAGTTAACCAACACGCATAGGAAACCTTTTTTTCGGACAAAGCCAACTAGACAAAAACTGAATTTGAATTTCCGTCTGCCGTACGTACCTGGAAACAGGGATGGGACGTTGACCCCGTCCGCCTCTCTCCCAGTGAGGTTGAGCTCGAGCTGAGTCCGTTTGTTTTGCTCTGCCGGTCCTGCTGGAGACGTCGTCGGAGCTGGAGATGAGGAGGCTGGCTGTGTTGGGTTCTCATACCAAGTAAATGCGAGAATGGTCCAGGTTAGGAAGAGGAGGGTCAGAAGGATGAGTAGGGCCGAGAGAAGGGTCACGACCACTTTGGACATTGTCACTCTCACAGTCACTGCTGCAGGGTCAAGAATGACTTACTGTCAGTCAAGAGGAAGCATTTCCGGAAGAATTTGTGAATTCCGGGCGAAGCGTCAGTCGCGGTATTGTTACAACATTTTGGACTCGGGCTGATGCCGCTCAACTTTCCATACACTTCGGATCTGAAAAGTTGAATTAAAATTTAGATTATTTACGGACACTGGAACCCTTTCAATGAGGAATGGACTAATTATTGTTGTTGGATTGTGATGATAATTGGCAGTGAGAGCATGAGGCTGCGTCCACCACAGACGAAGGTTTGTGGAGGACTGAGACTCGTAGCAGGATGAGATGTGAATCTTGGTTCATCTTCTCCATAATAAAAACTCATCTCCCTTGAGAAATTAAGTTTAAAGAGAAAGAAAGACGTGCTCCTGTGATTTCCTCAGGTAAATACTCTTTATTTTCACTCTGGGTACGGTTCTCTCCTCCGGAGTAAGTTCCTACTCCCGGGGGAGGAGAGAGATGTGATAATTTGTTCTGCATTTAATTTGGGTTAATTAAGTAATAGTAATAGTAAAAGTCAATTGTAAATCACCTAGATAGAAATTAGATTAATTATCCTCAATTAACTACTTTTAAATATCAAGAATTAATTCTTAGTCAGTTTGACCCATCATTAATTAATTAACTTTAATTAATTCTGCTCACAAAACAGAGAAACCTTCCCCTGATCCTTCCTTTCAAAAAAAAGCGGAAGGGAGGGTGAAGGATCCTCGGTGACTGGGAGGAGTCTAAAAAGTAATAACCAACAGAAATACCCTTAACTCAACTATAAATTAAGTGAATTTAAATTAGAATAATTAAGTCATCCTATTTGTATAGCATATAAAATGTACAGAATACAATCATCCTCTTCCCTACTCTTCATCAGCTTTTACTAAAAAGAAAAGACTCCTTTTGAATTCCTTTCCATTTCTCATCACAAGGACGTCTTTTAAATTCACTAATCCCACCTCTGCCAAGCTTAAGATCAAGTTTATCCTAATTAACTTTCTCCTCCTCCTCTTTTCTTTATCGTAAAAAGAAAACTTACGGGATCTGTACACGGGATACAAGGTAAATTTTGATTCCTTCCTCTTTTCCCGTCAATTCACAAAAACTGAAACGAAAAAGCAGAATCCTAAGCGTCCTTTGGTGGTTGTTCGTTTCATTTCATTAAAAACTGTTGACACTATTAACTTGGATCAATAGGAAAATTGACAAAGGAATTCAATTGGCTTTAAAAAATCCTTACTAACGTTAAGGTATATAAGTTATATAATTTAAATTCACATGTACAAAGATCACCATTTTTTAGCTTCATGACCTAGTCACTAGTCACTGAGGGGGCACTTCTCACTTCGGAGCAAAGTCAGCATGTGTCATCTCACCAGTTAGTTAGTAAGGGGCATAGTTGGTTCCTTGAGGTTGTGGGAGTTGTTGTTGGTAGGGTGGAGCTACAGGATGACGACTCCTACTTAGGGATGGAGTATAAAAAATGTCAGCCATGTCCACGATTTGATTCTTCCAGTGTCCTGAGCCCTCAGCCATGGAGAAAGTAAATAATACTTGAGCAACAATGGCAGCCACTTTTTGTTCCAGGATTTGACTCATGACCAGTTGGAGGAGGCGGGGCTCGTGCTGGACAAAGAGAGTCCGGTTGTCGGGATGCTTGGCCAAGTTATGCAACGTCGTCGCCGCTCTCCGCAACATGTCCAAACTTGTCCCCATTGATTCTGGATTCTCACGGAGGACTGAGAACCCATGGTTCTCAACAATGTTTCGGGCATTTGACTCCGCCTAAAAAGAAGGCAAAAAAATCCAACTTAACAATTGTCCGTTTCAACTCCATTTGGACATTTCTTTAGAGTATTCCAAGGAGAATCACAATTATAAAAATCAGTTCAACGGAATCTTACCTGTTCGATGAAAGCAATGAGGAGTGAGATGCATGGATTCTGGAGAGCAATTGTCCTCGCCACTCCGGAATCTGCACCTGAGAGATACGAGAGAAGGTTGATGGAGAATTCTCTACTGACTTGATCTTCTGTCCTGCAGAGTCCTCTGCTCAGGAGATGACAGAGCCGCTCGATCCGGGAGTAGGGAGGTGTAGCCAGGAGGAGATCCACATTCCCTTGCGTCACGCTCAGTTTGCAGAGTGCCTCTACGGCGAGCCTCCTTGGGCTAAGGGTCGAGCTGGAATGGGATCCCAGCGTCGGAAAGGGGTCTTGGCCATAGGCTGCTGGACAGACGGCCCAATGGAGAAGCCCATCCAGGATTGGCCTCGAGATCTCTTCAGAGTACTGACTCAAGTCCACCTGTCCGGATATATTGGCTATCATGACTAGGACGTGCTCCCGGATGTGATGCAAGTAGTCCCACCACCAATGATTCTCCACATTCAGACTTGTGCAGGACTCAGAGTCGATGGTAGCCGCTGCAGCCGCCGCCGCCGTAGCAATGGCCATAATATTCTCATCAGTCTCATCCTCGACTGGAGGTTCAAGAGATTCGTCATCCTCTCCAACGCCCAGCAACAGCGTCTCCCCATCCCCGCCCTCTTCCTCGTCCAGTTTACTCCTCTTCCGCCTCGTCGCAGTTGATTTGGAATGTGTCTTGAGGGGATGATCATGGTGGAGCAGGATTAACTTCCCAATGAGACTAAGGAAAGTCGTGCTCTTGCCCAGCTCAATGTCATTCCCAGGGACAAAGGTAAGACTCCGTAGGATATTTAGAATAGACAAACATCTCCGGGCGAGTCCATCTTGAGTTTCATTCACAACGCCTAGACTGGCCTCATCCCGAGTAAAGCATTCATCCTCAAAATCATCAATTCGTTTCCGCTTCCCACCTCCTTCTCGGATGCTGACATAGTTTGGAACTGGATTCGGCCCATTTGAGGGATTGGATTGATTCTGGGATTCCAGTTGGAGGGGCGGAGTGCACTGCTTGCTACTGGTCGTATTCGTGTTGTTGCTATCACAAAAGTCAGAGGAGGAGTTTTCCGTATTACTAGTAAGGGATTGATTCGAACTCTCATTCTCCAGCCCATTCATCATCACGGCGTTATCACTCAGGAATTCCGCTCCCTTCTCAGACCGTGTCCGCGTCCGCGGCGGTGCCTCAATCAACGTATTCTCCTCCACTTCCATTTCCATTGGGGTTGCATGGATACGGGCTTTCTCCTTTTTCCCTTTCAGAATAAAGTTGCTAGTAGGGGTTCGACTTGTGGAAGAATTACTGGAAGAGTCTTCAACACCATTGGGTACTGGAGGTGGAACTTTGTTGGAAGAGGATCGACTGGACATAAACTGGGATGACTTTTTACTGTCGTGCTCCTCATTATTGTTGTGCACACCGTTCATTTTCCTCTCCTCCGTATTAGGATCATACTCTACTGGTTCCACTTTTACTTTCACTTCTTCCACCGTCCTTGTCTCACTTTCTTCTCCCGCCGCGGTCCTTTCATTATCGTGACCGGGCATGAGACGGATGATGGGAACAATGTTGAGGTCGGACGTAAAACTTGTCACTAAATGTCGTGTCACGTCCATGAGGGCAGAGTTTGATGATTCCATATCCCCTGAAAGCCTGGCCTTCTCATCCAGGTCCCAATCCCGGGGACCAGGAAGGACAAAGAGATCCTCATCCTTGGAGACAAATTTGATGGGTTTGGAATTACGCGTCTTCAACGTGTAGTTTGTACCATTAAGCATAAGCGTCCGAGCGTCCTTGGAAGGGGTCCCTTGTTGGAGTGGAGTCCCAAGGTCTACTTGGGCTTCGGATTTTTTAACTCCTACTTCATACCACTTTCTTTCGGTCTGAAAGTAGCAAAGATTCGAAAACTGTGTAATCTAACCTTGGTTTTTATAATCTTTTAGTTTTTATGTGTCAACAATTTATTTTCAATTCCTTACTTTGGTGGAATCCTCCGAGTCTTCTTTGACATCCCCAGAGAGATCAATCCCAACGCTTTGGCCAAAGATGAGAACGAGTGACCTCCGGAGATGTTCCAGGATGAGGTCTAGTAGTCCTGGCAAGTAGTTTAGAGAAAAGTAAGTTATGCTAAAATCATCGTAGAGGAGAACATTGAGAACGTCCAGTGCCCACGTTGTTTCAGCCAGAAGCCCTGACTTGAGACACATAATAATTCGCCAAGCTTCTACCGGAGAAACGTCATTCTAGAATTAGAGAAAAATAAAATTGTAGACATTGTAGGATCTCCCCGTCCATTCCACGTCCACAAGTGATGCCAGACAGAATCAATTGATTTCAATATTTTACCTTTTGTAGTTTCCGCCTTCTGGAAATTACGGGTTGTATGCTTTCAATTACGTCCGGCGGAAAAACAATTTCCTTTTTAATTGGAGCTGGAGGGGCTGCCATAGGTAACTGTGAAAACTGTGTGGGTTGCGGAGCACTAAATACACCTGGACTTGGCGGATGCGGGGGAGTCATTGAACTGAGCTGATTGATTGGTGGAATTTGACTATGCGGTGGTCCTTTGACTCCTACTGGGGCTTGAGGAGGCACTACCCCACTCGGTGGCAACATCCCGCCAGGCGGACTCTGATATCCTCCCTTGTACATTTCCGCACCTTTCCCACTTGATGGTGGGAATGGGGATCTCGGGGGTAGCCTAGGGTGTTGTTGGGCTTGGTGCTGAGGTGGCCATTGAGATGGGGGTGCAGGGGGGCCTGGCGGCGTTTGTGGTGACATCACAGTTCCTCCCGAGTGTGAACCCCAAGGAACTGCCGGTGGAGTTCCCATTGGCCCAGAATTTGGACGAGACGTCGCAGGAACTGCCCCCGGGGGTGGTCCACTATTAGCCCACGGTTGTGGTGAAGGTGATTGGTTTGGCTGAGGTGTTACTGGTGACTGGGAGGGAGGGATTGGTGTTGTTCCAGCAGGACTTGCAGGATGACCATGTGGCGGTTGCTGATGCGGTACGTTTCCTCCTGGTGGCGGTAAGTAAGGCCTCGCTGGGTACTGGGCATTCGCATTCGGTGGCCATCCTAAAATACATAAAAAGTAATTGTTAGTTGAATTGAAAAAGTCCAAAATTCAATTCCAGAGATATGTGACAGTGAAGAAGCAAAACAATCAAAGCAAGGACTACAGAGCCGGTCTTAAAAGTTGGAGTTTTTTAGTGAATTAAATAGGGAGAACTTGTCCTTCGGGTGGGATCCACTGCTTCGCCGTGTGGCTATGCGGAATAGGAGGTGGGATGTTAGTAGAAGGTGAAGGCGAGGATCGATTGGGTTGTGGCTCTCTCCCAGGCCCACCAGGAGGTGGAGGGTACATGTAATTCCCTTGCCTCCCGCCTTGATTTTGATCTACCCAAGAATCCACCATTAAGGTTAGCAACACAGTTAGTACACAATTAGTTACAATGGACAGTAGACAAACACTGAGCGATTTCCTTTACCGGTGCCCAAATACCATGTTCCGTATCCGTATAAACATTAACTTACCATAAGGTGGTATCCGTTGCTGCTGTTGTTGTTGTTGGGATTGCCCTTGAGGTGGATAGGAATTTGGGTATGGTTGCTGGGCCTGTACGTGCGGAGGAGCATCCTTCTGAGTCCCTGATTGTGGTGGGTAATTCATTCCACGGTGGTGACTGGACTGAGGGGGTGGCATATGTTTCCCAGCACTTGGTGAAGGGGCTCCTTGTGGCGGAGAACCAGGAATAGGAGGATATCCCTAAAAACACGAAATGAAGAGAAATCATGATCAGTTTAGTAAACCAAACATTGATGTCGGAAGGCAGGATTTCCCTTTGACCGAGACGTATCATCGACGGTGTGATTTGAAATGATATAAAAATGAAACATACTTGCAAATGATTAGGACAAAGCAATAAGTCTAAGAGCTCCGCAGGCCCAACGGACAAGGAGCCTTTCCTCTATAAAATGAAGAAAAAACGAAGAAAATAAAACTAAAGCACAACAGAAGAGAGAAGCCAGAAATTACAGAATTGCAAAATAAAATTTCCAGAATTACGTTTAGAAGAGAAGACTTATTAAGCGCAGAAAGCTCAGCGGACTCATCTTCTCCCAAGAACTAAAACAGTTTGAAGAGAAGTAAAAATAAAGAACACGGAAACAAAAGTAAAAGAAGAAATATGTAAACCTCTTTGTACAACTACGTTTTGAACATAATCAGAATCAGCGGTGGGTTTGGATTTATTTATTACCTGGTCATTCGAGTGTTGTTGTTGTTGCTGTTGTTGGTAGTAGTCCGAGTATCCATTCATGGGTGGAACTGAATTTGGAGGAGGATAATTCTGATTCCGTGGAGGATACGCGCCAGTTGGTGGTCCTGTTGCTGGTGGGGGTGGGCCCATGGCATATCTTTGATGGGACTCATCAGGTCCTGGGCCTGAAGGCGGAGGTTGTTGTTGCTGTTGGACTGGTGGTTGGGAATTTGGTATTTGCTCAGGTGGACCGGTCGGATAGCCAGGATACATTTGTCTTCCAGGAGGAGGAGGATAGCTGGGATACTGTTGCTGACCATACTGGTCATGTCCTGTTGGCGGTGGTCCTCTGTAGTGCTCACCACCACCAGGTGGAGGAGGGTACAGAGGATAGTTTCCAGGAACTCCTTGTTGATAACCTGTCATAAAGAAAAGAATTAAAATTATTTTATGGGATCATTAATAGGCAAGCAGTGCTACGAATTTAGCTCACGACAAACTCTTAAGCTTAAGTATTTATGTGCACATTTAGCAAGCGGCAGGAGTCGTCGTTTAAGGTCAAGCGAGGCCGGTGACATAGCAAGTAGAAAGTAGTGATTGTCAGAAAGAAAGTGGGTACGACGGGAAGTGTTGACGAGACGAACGACACTGAGAACGTGATTGCGGTCATCGTGATTGGTGGAAACCTACCCGGTCCTACTTGTTGTAGCGTGGATTGGAACAAGTACGGCGGAGTTGCTCCAATCTGCTGTCCAACTTGAACTGATGAGGAAATGTCATCAAATGGATTCAACACACTCACACTGTTATCTTCACCTGAGGGAAAGTCATCCGGAAAAGAATGACAATCAGTTTAGAAATTAACAAAAGTAGAGCGAGATGATTTCGTTTTCTTTCTATTTTTTTTTATTTGTTTAGAAGAACTTTCTTTTCTCTCCAGAAAAAGCTGAATGAGTTAAGGGGAAGAAAAAATAAAAACGGATTTTTGTCATAAATTACAGCTGCATCGTGCACAGAGGAGCATCACGTTTGTTTTCAGCAGGTCAACAGCGGCTAAATGGAAAAATGCACTTCCATCTCCAAACTAACTCTCATCAAATCTATCTACAAGATTAATTTTCTACGAAGCGATTCAAAGGAAGAAGCCAAGGAGGACTCAAAAACTATTTTGTTTGAATCAAGTTACTACCGATTAATACAAAAAAGTTTTCATTTTTTACCAGGATGGGGTGGTTGATTTTGATTCGTTTGTCCTGGTGGTGGCTGAGGTGGTCCCTGTGGTGGGGGTAACCTCTGCTGCTGTGGCGGCCCACCCGGCGGTGTTGCAGAGTTATAGTCTGGTTGTCCTCCTCCATACGGACTCGGATAACCGGGGAAACTATCCATTGACCCCGTATTGTTACTCGAGTTTGGACCTGGGAAAGAGTCTTGTGAGTTTGAGGAACCGGGTGAAGGGACAGGAGCTGCCTTGGATCCCTTTTTCTTTGTTTGTTGCTCCACTTGGTTAATGAGGGGCTGCGGATCAATCCCACCCCGGTCAAATTTACATTCAAACGGAAGAATGTGTTTCGTGTAGTGTTTCCGGAGCGTGTAGGCAGCACTGGAAGAGGCCCCAATCCCAAGACTCCCTGCAATGTCCTTCCACGTCTTATTTCTTGTGACCTGAAACAATTTAAAGAGAACCCATCAGAGTCTTGCACGACATCAGGCTGGCAGTAGCCGGCGGCCACGGTGTAGGGAACAGTG
>Ga0194135_10001938_pt1 | contig 12504 bp, 3 predicted proteins | sample LitLau_LLRF_2013_FD_134024 | JGI IMG/M metagenome (GOLD analysis project Ga0194135, IMG submission 134024) | Freshwater sediment microbial communities in response to fracking from North America - Little Laurel Run_MetaG_LLRF_2013 (version 2) | ecosystem: Environmental > Aquatic > Freshwater >... | reverse complement strand
GGAGGAGAGGATGGAGGACAAAAGTTACAATGATGTTGAAAGAAGTCATTCAGGGTTTACTAAGAACCCTATGTTTCAACATTAGCCCAACTCTTTTTTACGCCCATGTTTACATGGTTTATTAATTAATAAAACTTGTCTCCTTTGAAAGCGGCTGAATCTTAATTACACATTAAGAATCTTTGAGCACATTAATTTGATAACACAATTTACTTATTTCATTCTAAAACTTCAGTAAAAAGAAGTTCAGCAATTGGCAGTAAATCATGCTCAATAAGTCAGTCTCAGTCTCAACTCTGAAGTCATGTATTTTGACTCAAGGGACTTGAAGTTCAATCCGCAGAATAGCTTTTCAGATCAAAATTCAATTTTTTCTTTATTGACTAAATGCATCATTTTAAAAGTCTGGCAATATGCTTGTAGACAGATCCGTAGGTGATTTCCCTAAAATAGATAAGATATCATATCCTTATCCATTCCATTCGCCTTTACCATGTCCCATTTAACAATTTCATTCCCTTTCCTTTCTATAGTCTTACTTAGCTGCTTTACCCGATTTACTCATGAAAAGATTGTATTATTAACGATAATGAGACCGATCTTTACCAATGCAATCACAATGACATTGAACAGATGCACACGCACTTGGTCACTAGCAATTTCATTTGTTAAAGTAATTACGATTAAGCAGGTTTAACTAGGTTTAATTACATGAGGTTAAAAATCGGAGTGTTGCAACACTTGTATTGTGTACTGCTCAGTAATAATAATACTTGCACGAAGCAATAAATTTGTGTTTGAGAAAGGAATATTTCAACTATACTGCTTAATTCGCTAAATGCTTCAGTGCTGTGAGAAAGATATGCATTAGACACGCATACATGCAGGCAACCAACGTAAGAGCTACAAGACTTTCTTTGTTTCAATGTTAATAGTTGTTTATTGTGAACATATTAGAATGACATTCAGTAGAAATCTACACTTGCCCTTAGAATTTCATTAGTTTTTCGGTTAGCCCTTGTTCATGTAACACATTCGAAATTCAGCAAAACGTGCAGGAAATACATAAATGCGTTATACTAATATGGATGTGGACGCATTCAATAATCTATTCTCCTATGGCATGACACAGTTGCTACTAATGTTCTGACTGAGACGGTTTTATCAAGGGGATATATATAGTTATGATTATGACTTTCATAAATATCTGTAACGACAATTGGGACAATGAGAATTGGCTTTCTCTTAATGGCATTCCAGAACAGACCGACCTAAAACCATTATATTTCCATGGTGGTTTCCATGGAAGTGTCGTGATGCGTAAAAATTAAACGAGTATGCTACCTACATGCATGCGTACGTATGTGCTATTATGAAACACCTACATTGTTTACACGCAATTCGATGGTGAGAATAACGAAAATAAAATAAGTACAAATTTACTAACGATAAGAAATGTATGTAACTTCTTCAATATTGTAGGCGTCTCGTCAATCTGTGCTCATCTTTCCTGGAGCTAAAGTTGATACAAACACACCTCACAAACTTTTAAAAGATTTTATAATTATAAAAGCAGTACTATACAGAACAAACTACCTAGAAATTGGATTTCAATGTTTATCTTTATTAACAAATTATTATATTCTAAATTAAGTTTAATCTACTGTTTCACTTGTGGGAGAACAATTTGTAATTGAACAAGTATTCATGACACGTTAATAAAGATCAATCAATATAGGATTAAGAAAGAAGTGACGGCGAAGGAGGACGTTGAATAAAGTTATTAGGGGTTTTAAATTAACGGTTTGGTTTGAAATAATCAGCCCAACTCTTCGCTATGCACATGTTTACATGGTTTATTCAATTTAGACAATGTGTTTCCTGTCTTTAATTTTCTCCAACAATTGATAAGCTTCAAGCGAAACACTGGATTCTTCCACGGTTAAACCAAAATGCAATTCAGTATTTTGCTTTGTATGTTACTGCACTCTCTGTTTACTTTGGTATGCGCATCCATAAGTCTCTAGAGACAGATAAAGGACAAAAGGCAACACTTTTTGTAGCCTAAACAGCCATTATGTAACGCAACGAATGCACATTGGTCCAACAAAGGGGTATATATATGCTTTATGCAATCAGACGAGTGTGTGTGTGCTTGTGCTTGTTCAGTTTTATGTCTTATAGTTATTTTACGATGCCGAAGCTCAGAATGCACCATATTTCAAAGAGCGTTTTATTTTTACTCTTTTCTTTACAATATTGCGTTCACCGAGACTGAAATAATAATAGAGAGTAGCTTGTCGTATATTACTGAAACAGATACTAATGAAAGCATATATTATATGGACAAGTGTTGAGCGACCCGTGTGTGACGTATTGTTCCGAGTCTTTTGAATCCATTCTTAATGGTTTTAGTTTATAGATGCGTGTGTGTACTAGGCAGATATGACTTTATCTGTTCCTGACATGCCAAGTGTATGACAGGACTTTGACTTTACTACACACTTTAGTGAAAGATTCAGCGGTTTTGCTTTCTACATAGTTTCTGAAATTGCTAAGAAATGAAAGAAAACAGATATGAAAGCCCACAGTTTATTAATTAATCGAAACTTTTTAGCGTTACTCTTATCGAAATCGATATTATAAAAAGTGTTCTGTGAAATGATGAAAATATTTTAGAACATGTGTTGTATTTTACAGGACTAAGCTAGCCTTGCGGTCATGGATGTAGTCGATGTAGTATTTGCTTGATGCAGTGGTGACTGGATATTTTGGTTTAATAAGTAAATCCTGTCTAAATATTCATCATCAAATTCCAAGTAAGTTAATATTTGATTTAAAACTACAAATATTACACAGATTTAAAAGAGGAAGTTGTGAGACGTCCAATAAAAGTTATAGAGGAACGACTGCCGGTTGGTTCTTTATAATTAGATGACATTAAGTGAACCGTACTATATTAAGTTATACGGAACTCGAATTTCGTCGACCCCTCGTTGTTTTGCAGTTCTGTGCGTGGTCCTTTACATCATATTATGGGGTTGTAGTAGTTTCCATTCCATCGATGCACTGCAATGACTTCTTCTCGGGATGTCATATGTACAAAATTAGTTACTGTCCCTCATTATCGTTGCAACTTCCATCATAATAATAAACAAATATTCGCACCCTTCCATTCTTAATACACATCTATCCGATATTTTTAATGACGTTTTAGATCTTGACATGCTTGAACTAGCGCACTTTACTGGCACAAAAAATTGTGTGACTGAGCAGAAGGAAAAGTTATCTATTTCCAAGTTTAAAAGCAGCAGAATAATGACCGTTATTACTGTTCAATGAAAGAGCATACATAGATGTAAAAGAGATGTTTTAGAGAAAAATAACTAAAACAAGCGCAAAGAATAACGCAACATGACAATCTTGAGATAACTTTTAGTTTAGGGAAGAAGTACGTGAAGAGAAAAACTTAGTGTACAAAAATAGAATCAAACGAGTCAAACTCTCTCTGTCTGTGCTGGAAAGACTGTACACAACTTTTATATTTCGTTTCGCATTTCTTCCTCGTTTCCTTCCTAGTGACTGCTTTTCTGACCTGTGGGTCGCCAAATGTCATTAATCTACCCTGTGTCCTTTCTCTCAAACTTATTGCTTTCTTCCCTTCAAATTCGTCTTCTTCCGTTCTGTATTTATATGTATCTATATTATACTAAATGCTACATACTGTATCTACTGTGGCGTGGAAGACCACGCAAACAATAGAAACCAAGAGAGAAATGAAACGAATAGAAAAACAAGCACAAGAAGCAGCAGTATTAATCCTAATCCTCTATTTCTACTATTGCATGAGAATATAAAGAAAGTTTCGTATAAATCCTTAAGCAAATATGTCTGGACACGATGTGAAAGAAAACGACGTCTCTCTTTCTGGGTTAAGTCCATATTGTTGTTGATGTCGACAGGGTTTCGAAGAAGAAAGACCCTTGAGTTTAGGGATATTGTAGGTTGCAGTATTTCATTTTATATTTATAACGGTGGGTTTCTAACAGAGCTCTCAGATGAAAACATGTTTAAGGCGTTCTCTCCTTTTGAAAGATTTAAATGAGACCTACAGAGGGTCCATATAATATAGTTCCTCTTCGCATTTCTCCAGAAGACTTCTTTTCTAGTCAAAGTAGCCAGCATGAAGAGCCAAGCTACCAAAGGGTGGGTCTACGTTTGTTCTACAATGGTTATAGTGAACTTACTTACTTGGGTATATGGGAAGTGAAACGTGCGTATGATTGTTATCTCTTCAACTTCAATTTTGGTTACACAATTTAGTGAGGTTTGTCTCGTGTCTTACTGAATTATAGAAGATACCTAGCACTATATTTATCTACAAATAAACTTAAAACAGTCCACGCAGTCTTTATGAAAGTGCAGTGGGAAGCTGTTATTATTATTGCTGTCCACCATGTGAACCCTTTCTCCGCCGTTTGGAGACCTTATTTAAACCTGTATTATCATTTCGTTGTTATTTCACATTTTCACGTTGCACAAATATTGAGCTTTTGGATCAACCTGTTTTATTTATACAACTAGAGCTTATATATGCATCTACATACGAAGCCCGCCGCCATACCAAATCAGCCATAATTCTTATGAACTTTCACTCTTTGCAAGAGAAAGTAAAAACATTTTCTGGAATCAAATATTCTAGTCTTGTGAGGACTGCAAGACATTTGAAGACGGTCCATCATATTCATGAGAGTAGGTCTTATTTTCTGTGTGTATCAATACCAGCCAACCAATATACAAGCTACCAGTATACGTAAACAGGTTAATTTTACTTTTGAGTATTTCGAGATATGTATATTTCCACCTCATCAAAGCAAATTCAAGTGGAAACCTTCGACGCGCATATAAATCTAAACAGATGGACGTGAAGTAGAGGCTGACAGACAGAAGGATCTGTGTCTGTCTGTGTGGTACTTGGTTGTGCTATCTTCAGGAAAATAAGCAAACAGGAAAACTGAGTGTCCCTCTGTCATTCGTAGAAAGGAAGGAGATAAAGGATTGAAGTATATGGACTTTTCTTTACAAAAATTTGTGCTAAGAATTACGAGTATGCAAACATTCATAGTCATAATTACACAGAGAATTGTATGAGCCTTATCACTAATTACATAGTCTCCAGTAATAGTGAAAGCCTACTAGATAAATATTGTGTAACCGGACAAACGCCAGAACTCGTCAAAAGTGACGGTGTAGGCTTATTCCAACATAATTCAGATTTGAGAAGCTTTCCTTCCTGAGCTTAACTCTAAAAGTTACAAATAAAAGCAGTAGGAGAAGATATAGAAGCAGATTTAAGAGGTCAGTGTGTTCCTTGTATCGAATTTCTTGGAATAAGGATGAAACAGAATTTGTGAAGAGAGTTAGAAGTTTAACGGCTAACGAATGTCTACTGTTTGTTACTGCTGCTGCTACTACCGTCCTAACGTTAACGTTTGTACAGTTAAGAAACGACGATGCTATGAGGGAGCAAAGGATTAAACACTTGTGAACTACTTCAGATGTTGGAGGAATAGAACTGAAGTGGATTCTTGAGCACGGAACAGTTGGTCCCTGTAGACCTTCGGAATGAAATAGTGTTAAAACTAACATTAGTTGGAATGAAAGTTTAGAGATAAATGAAATGAAATCAGGTTGGGTTACGTGTACAAGTGTTTCTCTGATACAACAACGTGTGTGGGTACTGCTCAGTCAGTACAGATCAACGGAGAAAAGAGGAAACGAGGATGAACTCTAGATTTTAATTCTTCTAAAATAAACAGAAGCATCTACTACCTAGCATTTCTGACTGCTTACTATCGAGAGAGTATAGGATTTTGTTTTCTCTAAAGAAAATATTAAGTGAAACAAGTGCAGAGTATGTATCTACGGAGCGTATAAGCTTCGTGGTTTATATCTGTAAGTGTATATAAAATAAGCTCACAATACGAATGCATTGTAGTGAGTGTGTGCGATGGCCTTAAACCGTTTTCTTTTCTTCTCACTTAAAGGTTTGTCTTCAATGACTATAAAGTCTCCGTTGGCGTACTTACTTTCGACTCGTGTGTATAGATAAGTTTAATTGTATGAGTTCATTCCATAGGTACAACAACGTGAACATCTAAAAGCTCTTCTAGTCGATAAAAACAGCAAGGTTTGGTGCATTAAAAGTTAAAGACTGCTTTTAAATAAACCTTCGCACTTGATCGTTCCTTTTTTACACGTCTTAATGTTTATGTCTCTCAAATGAAGTACCATTTAATCCTGAAGGTGGAAAAGTCGAAGTGAAAGTTTTGTAGAGGCTGGAGCAAGTCCCAGAATGCTTAATTCACTATCTCTCTATGTTCAATGATGATCTTTTTTATTTTGCCATTAACTACAGTAGTAGTTCAGGATTTGAAAGCTTCATTCGCAAAGGGGATGAGCTGAAGAACATTACTTTAATTCTTCTCAAACGGGCCTTCTAAGCCTATTTGATGGTGCATGATGAAAGCATATAACCGAGTCTAAAAAGCTTAGTATGGTTACACAAAACGAAGTTATTATCAAACTTACATACAGCCATAACTCGCACGGAGAGATATTGTTGAATAATCCCTATTTTATTGTAGATTCTAATATACATGTCTGATAGAACAAAATCTGACTGAAGAGCTCTTAAAGAAGTTATACTGACTTTCCAGTGTGAAAGAAAACGGTGTGTATGTTCAAGGTGTATACGGTTAGGATAATGAGGAGCTTACAAGTTAAATGTAGACAGGCTAAACTCGTTACCTCGTAAGAGTGCCTATGATTTGAAGGTATTAAACTAATTAGTGAAAGCTTACACTGAGAGCCAAAGATTGGAAAGAGAACTTTCAAGTGACTTTGTCTTTCGATACAATGGTATCGGAATATAATACTATAGGCTTGAAAGTCTCATGCGTCCTCTTTTCTCAACTAATGAGGGATTTCCACTACCATATCGCCTACACACTGAAACAGCTACGTGTTTATGGCAGCTCTCTATTCCACACAACTAATGAGCATAATCTCATCTGGTAGAATTTCACCTGACATTTTCCGTATAGTTGTGAAAAAGCTACAAATGTGAAACTGGATTCAAAAGGACTGAATTCACTGAACCCTGTATTGCAGTTATTTCAGTATCAAAGGAATGAAGTACAGTCCCAGCAGTCTATCGCATTCAGTTTTAAAAGCTACGCAAAGCAAGTACACCATGCAACACGATTGATATCTATACTTACTTGAGTATTAGAGAGCAAATTGAACCTTATATTGCTAGTAAAGAAAAAGAATGTCAAACTACGAGAAAGATTTCGTCGAAAAATTGAAAAGAAATAGAGAGAGAGAGAGAGAGAAGTTCGAATTAAAGGAGAAGGTTGACGCAAGAGTATTGAAAAGTATAGTTCATGAGGCTTTTTTGCCGTCTCTGTCCTGTTTCCTTCAATCTTTCTTAAAGGAAACGAGAGCAGAGGACTATGAGGTAAGTAAAAGTAAACTCAACAGAAAAGTAGTCAGTAGTGCTATGTATTCCCCAATGAAACTTTTTTCGTTTTTCCATCTAAAGAATGATGATGATGATGATGATTATAGAAGAAATAAAAGGATGAGCAAAAAGAAGTTTTTAGAGATGAAGTTGATGAGGGTGATGATGAGTTGATGAGATGGGACTCCGGCACAACCAGAGAATAAGGAGAGAGAGACGATGAGATAGATGGGAATTACTTAAAGAGAGAAGAGTGAAAATACTTCAGATCGTTCAAAGGGGCTGGATGAGAAATAAGTAGGACGGAAATGGGGCTATGGAGTTAGTTAGGAGGACTGGAATCGATTGAATGGGACAGCGAGGACAAAAGTCATTCACAAATGGAGAAAATGGTCACCATTCCGAGACCAAGACGCTCTCTTTATTACCACGCTACGACTGACTGATCATCTCTGCAAGAATTCAGTAGAGCCCAAATACAAGTTAGAGGGACTCCGAAATTCTTCCATAAGTCTTCGTCCTAGCGTGACGACGGTATAACATGCAAATTAGAATAAGAAATGTACACTTTTGTTTGTCCTCATCGATCAACTGTGTTTTCAACTGACCTTAGATACTCTTCGAGACCCTTCGTACACAGGATAAGTATATGGATACATATCCTTTATTTGACTTGTTTTATTGTGCCCTTCTGCAATCGGTTTTGCTAGAATAAACTTCGAAATAGAAAACCAAAAATCAAACATCTGTTCTTAGCATCGTCATATTCATATTTTCTTAAACAGCGTCAGACGTGTGTTCGCTTTATTGTATCGAGACTTGTCGTTAAAGTGCCATTTTGTCGCAGCGATAGCGAATGTCTTGCTGGCAAGCGAACTTTGGTAGTTCTTCTAATATATACACCGTCAAATATAAAACCGTTTAGGTTTGAAAACAAGAATTTAGTTTTTCGCTTGGTAAAAGCGACGATAATCTTAAATGTCTTTATCTTTCTGCGGAGGGGAAGGTGAAGAATAAATACAAACCCACATTAAGATTTTGTTTCTTCCTTCGTAACTTCGTAGTGGTGTGCTATCATTCGAATTCGGTTTAAAAGTTTGTATTTAAGTCATTAGAGTGTGTACAGTATATGAATAGAGTTTATGCTGTGGTGGGATGTCTTCTCAAGAGAAATATGTCACTTGCCGAATGTCCAAATTGTTTTGGAATCTCTCCAAATCTCGCTCACTTTGCCTTGTGTATGCTTTGCTTTGCTATGTCTATCATGGTAAACTCTGATAGACCACGATCACTAAATTCTCTCCTGTGTCGTTTCATTTTATATACACACGGTAGTATTGTAGTCATCGTAGTGTGAAATCTTCACTCGTACACAACTACTCTTTAATGATAGTCGACAATGTTTTTTCTCGGATTATTTTTACCAACTTTACTCACTTACTTTTTTACAGTGAATCTTGAGAGATGTCACAGTCACACGTTGCGGTCCGTGTCATGCTGTGCTGTACTAGAGCTAGTATATAACTACGAATAGCTTGTATAAGGTATCACTACGAACAAATAATAATACAATGTTACACTCATGAAGATACATTGTATCGAATATTCCACATTTTGAAAATGCTAGTGTAAGTAGACTGTATTACAGTGTAAGTCAAAGAATGCATTTCGTTCTTTGGGTTGGATTTTTGTGTTACAAAGTAAGTTTAGCCCATCATTCAATTGAAAAGAGAGATAGAAGAGTTCTTGACTTGACTTTTTCCAAAGATGTTATGTAACAAAGTGAATCGGATGAGTGACTGACTTCGCGTAGGATGGAAGGAAGTTTCATTGTAGTGTATGAAGAAATGCTAATATGTTTACAGTTACGAAAGAAAGAATTCCTTCCAGATGAGTCTCATTATTTGTCCTTGTGTTAAAACGTCGTCGACGAGAAAGCATACACGTTATAATAGTCTACGTGTAAGCAACTAGTGTTAAAGTTAAGATAATTTGATCGACCAAGACCAAAGCACATCACCATTATGTAGACAGGGGAGGGGATTAAGTTGGAAATCTACAATGTAAAATTTACAATGTGTGCATGAAAAGATGACATTGTCCTTGTTTCTCCAAAAGTTTGGTTTTCTGTGTAGAATTAAATTGTAAAGTACCAATGAATTCATTAGAACTAATTTAAGTCGGTGCGGAGACTCTGACAGAACGGTATTTCTTCGCAATATAGAAACTGACGAGGCTGATGTGATTTACAATCTACTTTCAGCTCTAAGCTTTTACAAATAGGCACTATATACTATGGAAAATTGTTAGGGCACATAGTAAACAACCCAGTGTGTAATTAAAGAATGTTTGTCTTCCAAAGTCTGTATCTACCGAGACAGAATAATATTCCTGTACGGCTGCTGAAAATGTTGAACCGTTCCCCGTTGCTTAGACCAGTCTCTTCACAGAGAATTATACCGACTGTCTCTCAGTTTATTTGAAGTGTAGAAAAGGAAAGTAAAAGTTTCTCCTTGCCGTTATGCATTGAAATTATTATGCACATGTAGAGAGAGATGGTTATTATGAACTTCATAATATTCTGCTCCTCTCTGTAAAGAACTATTACTCACTGTTTGCTCGCTAAGCATTGTAAATGCATACAACATTACACGTTCTTCGAAACTGTCTTTAAAAACACAGATGTATACCCAAGAGCCTTTCCCCTGGTAATCTCACAATCTGCTCACTCCCATAACAGAAGTTTTTACGTGTGTACAGAGAATGAATTCACTTCAATCACTACGAGAAAACCTTTACAGATACAGACTATTGTGCAACAACATTATCATTACTCACGCCTTACATTTCGGGTGGTTTGCCCGATGTCCCACACATTGAACCTAAAATCTTTTTAAATACTGGAAACTACGCTTTTTAAGCTTTTTTCGTACTCAGGCTAATCCTTTTTGCAGCAGATTTCAATTTTCAAAACTTAAATTCTCAAATTGTAATTATCTTCATCATGAAAATGACCCGATAAGATCATTACAAAATCTCATATAAATACAAGGTTTTCAAGTTTCGACAGTTTTAGTCGAAACTTGAAAGTTAATGCTTAAAGGTTATATAAATTGAGCAACGCATAAATGGTTCTTCTAAAATTGTACCGTAGCAAATTTTGAAATTTTTTGGTGTGCTCTAATATAAGTAATGTATACAACAATGCCATGAGGTGAGTGAGGACGGGTTAGGAGGAGGACGCGGACAGTATAGCATTCCCATACGACCCATAATAGAAAGCTTGCTTCGCAAATCTCAACACGGTCATGATGATGATTATTTTCACCCTACAACTGAGCATAACGAAAACGAATGACGAGTCTTAAGAATAAAATGATGAAAAGAGTATCAGTGTGAATTATGTTTAAGTTCAGCTCGAATTCAGAGTATAATCTCATTTTGACTAAGAGTTAAATTAACATGCGTGAATGAAACAGGCTGGAATTGACAGTGGTATTGGAGTGTGTCAGATTGAGATGGCATATCGAAACTCATCCAGTGAGAAAGGAAATTAAAACAGTCCTCTCCATCCTGACAAGCACGACATTAATAACGTGAGCATCAGCAATAATCCACACTATCTATTTTTTATTTGAAAGAGCATAAGTCTGCGGCCCATCGCAGAAGTGATGTCAAATATTAAATACAGTAAGCTGTGCGTTTTAGACTGCATGAACTTGGAGAGCGAGACGTTTCTTTCAGTTCCAAGTACTTGGTTAAGAAAACCCGGGTGACAACTCTGGGACGGGACTATAAATGAAGTTTGAAGGTCCTCTTATTAACGAACCCTATTTCTAATAATGGATGTGGAAGTCTCTGCCTTTATCTCCCTGACACAATGTCAATATGGGACTGAAGAAGTAACATCGTGTTTATTGTAAGCCCCAGATGCGACTCAATTCACTTATATAAATTCACTTATTTGGCTTTTGTCAAACACAGGCAGCTAACTTTCGACATAGTAAATGGCAATACTAGGATCCCTCTTCCTTACCATTGAAATTAGATACGTCAGGCTTAGCGTGTTGTGTGCGAATTATCAGTAAAACACAGTCAAGTCAGTTTGGGTGTCTCCTTTCACTAATATTTATTGCAAAGGGAAGGCGAGACAGGAAGCAAGGAAAGCTTAGTACTCAGTCTACCATGGATTCGAGATAGATATAGTATAGAGGGGAGAACTCCACTACTAAACACACGTTCAATAGTCTCTTCTCTGTAGTAGTCACCCACATACATAGTATTAATTCAACTGTGGCCGAGTTTACTAGCTCGTGGTGAATTTCATTCACAATTATCACAATGCTACTGAACTTGTAACAAGTTATATTGTTGTGTTGTAGAACCTCTAACGAAAATCTACCTGGATTTCGATTTCGCTATATTGATAAGTATACTTCACGCGTAAATCATTTCATATCTTGTTAAATACTAACAGTAACAACTTTCAAAGGAAGTAGTACTATAGGTATCGTATTTGTAGTTATGTGTTCGTGTTTTTAACTTGAGTACTCACCACGCGAAAGTGTAAAAAAGTTTGGAAGCTATAGGGTACTACTATAGTATGCCAAATATCTGGCTCAAAGTATGGAACGTGTCTGAGAGCTATTCAAAATTCAAATTAAACCGAAGGGAATAGGATTTCATGGTTGGCAATCTGATCCTTTGATTAAAACTTTGATGAAGTGAGGGAGAGCGAGTATAACGCGATAGATTCTGAGTCACAGATAGAAAAAACCCGTACACACGTTGAGTGAGAAACTAAGGGAAAGAGCACAGAACGAGATAGAAGATGGATTGCAAGTATTTCCATTGATCCACATCCCCAGAGACATGCAGGTGCATTTACATTTTGAAAAACGAAATGGACCATGATTTAGCAGTCGGAGACATTCACTATATATATATATATATATATTAGTTGGATGCAATGTTATTGG
>Ga0194135_10001937_pt1 | contig 12505 bp, 11 predicted proteins | sample LitLau_LLRF_2013_FD_134024 | JGI IMG/M metagenome (GOLD analysis project Ga0194135, IMG submission 134024) | Freshwater sediment microbial communities in response to fracking from North America - Little Laurel Run_MetaG_LLRF_2013 (version 2) | ecosystem: Environmental > Aquatic > Freshwater >... | reverse complement strand
TGACAGTTATCAGCTCAACAAATGACATTCATCACTATGTTTTTAACTCAATTAACCCGATCGTTTGCGATAGTTAAGAATGGCCCATCCATTAAAAAAGACGGCAAAACCCAGCATAGCATAAATCTGAAAACGGATATCTGCCAAGCCACTGCCTTTTAACATGACCATTCTCATGACTTCAATAAAATAAGAAACCGGGTTAAACCGGGTGATGATCTGTGCCCAACCAGGCATACTCTCAATTGGGGTGTACAAACCACTCAGCAGATTAAAAATCATGGTCACAAAAAAGGAAACCAGCATAGATTGCTGCTGGGTCTGCGCATAAGTCGACAATAGCAGCCCCAAACCCAAAATGGCCAGCAAATAGACAGAAGAGAAGATGTAAATAGTACTGTAATGTCCTAAAGGGACAATTCCATAGACCAGCCGGGCCAGTATCAACCCTACCGTTAACACTAAAGTGGCCAATAACCAGAAAGGAATAAGCTTACCTAAAATAAATTGTATCTTCTTAATCGGACTCACATTGATTTGCTCTATAGTTCCCATTTCCTTTTCACGCACAATATTGTTGGCTGCAAAAGAAGAACCGATCATCGTGACCAGCATCACCAGGATACCGGGGACCATAAACACCCGGTAATTCATATTGGGATTATACCAGTTGGAAGAGGTAACTTCGATAACCGGCTGGGGATTAAACCGGGGAAGCTGCATCCATTGCAAACGGACCTCCTGATTATAATCTTGAATAATCCCTTGTATATAGGCTGCCCCCAGCCCTCCTTTCACCCCATTGATTGCATTCACGGCCACCAAAAGTTCAGCTTTATCTTCTTTAACCAGATTCTGTTCAAACTGAGCAGGAATCTCCAGCAACAAATCCGTTTTGTCCTGTTCGATGGCATGTAAACCGCCCTCATAGGTTGCGCTGTAATCCTTAAGTTTAAAATAACCTGATGAGATAATTTTATTGATCATTTTCCTTGAATAAACAGAATGGTCATGATCTACCACACCGAGATTAATATTCTTAATTTCATAATCAGCAGCAAGCGGCAATATCAATAACTGGATCATCGGCATTATGAACAAAATCCTGATAATCGCAGGATCACGAAAAATCTGTAAGAGTTCTTTCTGCAGCAAAAACTTCAATAATCTCATAGCCTGGTTTTAAATTGGTAAATACTAACACCCAGCAAAGCCACTGTCATGCCGACCAGTATGGTCGTTTCTTTCCATATAGCGGCAAAACCAAGCCCTTTAATCATCACTGTCTTCACAATAATAAAATACCATCTTGCAGGTACAATATTGGAAATGACCTGCAAAGGAACCGGCATATTTTCTACCGGAAATAAAAATCCGCTAAACAAAAGTGTAGGCAAAAACAAACTCATCATCGAAGTGAACATGGCAGTCTGCTGGGTTTTAGCCGTATTTGAGATCAATATTCCAACTGACAGAGAAGTAATGCTGAATAAAATACTCTCTGCCAGGAGCAAAGTCAGACTACCTGCAACAGGTACGTCAAGCACGTAAACACTCAATAGCAAAATGCTGGCAATATTTAACATCGAAACCAAGAGATAGGGAATGGTCTTGGCGATTATAATCCTGAAGGGTTTTAAAGGTGATACCAGTATAACTTCCATGGTACCTATTTCTTTTTCTTTGACAATAGAAATAGAAGTCATCATGGCACAGACCAGCATCAGCACCAAAGCCATTACTCCTGGAACAAAGTTATAGGCCCCTTTCAATTCGGGGTTGTACAACATTCTTACCTGTACTTTCATGGTATAAGGTAAATCCTGGTGCTGATTCAACTCTTGCTGATAGTCATTAATAATCGCTGTGGCATAATTGGCCAGCGTATTTGCCGTATTGGGATCTGATGCATCGGCAATCAGCTGTATCTGCGCATGATTGGCATGCAGCAGGTCATTGCGAAAACCAGCAGGAAAAACAATGGCCATCCGGATCTTTCCCTGTCGGAAAGTGGTTTCAATATCCTGATAGTTGTGTGCATTTTTAACCAGACTAAAGTACCTGCTTGCCGCAATCCGCTCGGATATTGCTCTCGAAGCCTCATCTTTTGCCTGATCAAAAATCGCAACTTTAGAATTCTTTACTTCATTGGTCAGGGCAAAACCGTAGAGTAAAATCTGAACAACAGGCATCCAGATCAGAATAAACAACGTTCTCTTGTCTCTCCAGATATGCAGCCATTCTTTTTTGATAAAAATGAGAAACTGTTTCATTGTTTATTTTTTTACTCTGCTGTCCTTACAGCTTTTCTTGCTAATTGCAGAAATACTTCATCCATAGAATATACTTCGTATTTTTCCATCAGGTTTCTGGGTGAATCCAGGGCATCAATCCGTCCATCTACCATAATCGAAACCCGGTCGCAATACTCTGCTTCATCCATATAATGGGTGGTCACAAAAATGGTAATACCGCGTGCCGAGGCATCATAAATCATGCTCCAGAATTCACGCCGGGCTACAGGGTCTACCCCGCCTGTGGGTTCATCTAAAAAAACAATGGCAGGATCATGTACAACCGCAATAGAAAAGGCCAGCTTCTGTTTCCATCCTAGCGGCAGAGACCTTACCATAGTCTTTTCCTCTCCTTCCAAATGCAGCTGTTTCATTAACAGAGCAGTTTTCTCCCGTATTTTTTCATCTCTCAACCCATAAATACCTCCGTAGAAGCGTATGTTTTCGGAAACAGTCAGGTCTTCATAGAGTGAAAATTTCTGACTCATATAACCAATGTTTTTCTTGATCATTTCGGTTTGCTTATAGACATCAAAACCTGCTACTGTAGCCGTTCCTGAGGTAGGAAGAGACAAACCGCAAAGCATTCTCATCGCTGTCGTTTTCCCCGCACCATTCGCTCCGAGAAATCCAAAAATCTCGCCTTTTTCTACTTCAAAACTGATCTGGTCAACCGCCGTAAAATCGCCGAATTTTTTGGTCAGATCTTTTGCAGTGATCACTTTATCTTTTTCCATTGGTCAGTTCATTAAAGCCATAAAACAATCTTCTATATTGGGGATAATGGTCTTGATTTCGACATCTGTGTATTTCCCATTTCGAACAATTTCCTCTAGTTTTTCCCGGTTTAAACCCGGTGTTTTAAAGGCAACATGATGATACTGACCAAATGGATAACAACTCTCAATTGCAGGATCTGCCTGAATTGCACGGAGTAGTGTATACATTTCACCGGCCCGGATTGCCCATAAAGAATTGGGGTATTCTGAAACGATGCCTCCGGGGGTATTGACAGACAGTAATTTCCCATTCTGGATCAAGGCCACCCGGTCACATAAAGTGGCTTCATCCATATAAGCAGTCGAAACTAATATCGTAATACCCAGTATTTTAAGCCGGTGCAGCATTTCCCAGAATTCTTTTCTGGAAACTGCATCTACCCCGGTGGTTGGCTCATCCAGAAAGAGTACAGTCGGTTTATGGATCAGTGCACAACTTAAGGCAAGTTTTTGTTTCATCCCTCCGGATAATTGCCCCGCCCGCCGATTTTTAAAGGGTTCTATCTGCTGGTAAATCTCTCTGATCAGCTCATAATTTTCTTTGATGGAAGTATTAAAAATCGACGCAAAAAATTCGAGGTTCTCCTGCACAGTCAGATCCGGATACAGAGAGAACTTTCCCGGCATATAACCGACACAGTTCCTGATCTTTTTAAAGTCTTTAATCACATCAAAACCATCTACCGAAGCAGTTCCGCTATCGGCCTGCAATAATGTAGTCAGGATCCTGAACAAGGAAGTTTTTCCAGCACCATCCGGCCCGATAACCCCAAAGATCTCTCCCTTATCTACAGCAAAAGATATTCCTTTCAATGCCTCAGTAACTACCTTTCCATTGCGGTAGGTCTTGGTAAGCTGTTCAACGATTATCGATTTCATGACCTGGGATCAAACTTAATCTCGCCGTACATCCCTATCTTCAGTAAACCATCATTTTTAACATGAATTTTAATCGCATACACCAGATTAGCCCGTTCATCTTTGGTCTGTATTGTTTTTGGTGTAAATTCTGCCTTGTCAGAGATCATCGTGATCAATCCTTCGTACTCCTTGTAGCTTTTTGAACCTGCATCGACAAGGACCTTCACTTTCTGGTTAAGTTTAATCTGGGACAGTTGTGTTTCTGTAATATATGCTCTCAAGGTAATAACCGAAAGGTCTGCGATTTTATACAGGGCTTTGCCTGTCGCAGTGACTTCTCCGGCCATTGCATATTTACTCAGCACTGTACCGTTCACCGGGTTTACAATACGTGTTCTGCTGAGCTGGTCATCGATCTGTGCTACTGACTTTTTCAAAGGCTGGTATTCACTGAGTACCGTCTGGTTTTGTGTTCCGGTAGCTGTTTCCTGCACCTTGATCTGTTGTTTATTAGCTGCGATTTGTCTTTTAAGAACATAAATCTGCAGGTCCAGATCATCCCGCTGTTTTGTGGTAGCCGCATCGGCTTTAATCAGATTTTGTACACGTGCAAGCTCGTAAAGTGCATTCAAAAGCTGAGCCTCCAATACCTCCCCCTGATCTTTCAATAGTTTCACCTGCGGCTTTACATCCAGGGTCTTTTTGTGCAGTGTACCTATCGTTGCTTCCACCTGTGCTTTCTGTAGCTGCAGGGGCACCGGATCGATTACACCGACCACACTATCTTTCCTTAAATTTGATCCTTCTTCCAGATTAAAGGAAAGTAGCTTGCCGGGAACCTCGGCAGAGATGATCACTTCATCTGCTTCAAAGGTACCTGAAGCATCAGACAAATTATCTTTGGAGCTGCAGGCTGCAAGTAAAACGGTAATGCCGATAAATGTATATTTCCAGCTCTTCATGAATTCTCAATTTATAATGTTACCCATAGTATTCTGATAGTTGTATTGCTCCTGAAGCATTTGCAGCCGATGGAGAATTAGGTTTTGCCTGGCCTGATCTTCTGCATTAACGACCTGAATATAGTCATGCACACTGAGCACGCCATTTTCCAACTGTGCCGCAGAGGCCCGTTTCACAGACTCCCGCAGCCTGATAATAGCATCGTCGTTATTCAAAAGATCGCTGAACTTTGAAATAGCGGCCTGCTGCTGTTTCTGAACAAGGCTGGTATTTAACAAGAAAGTTTCCTTTTGAAGATCGACGGTTTCCTTACTGATCTCTAATATCTTTTTTTGATTTTTATAGGTATATAAACTACCCAGGTTCCAGCTTAATTTCAGACCACCCAGATAATACCAGGCAAAATCATTGCTCAGCATATTTAAGCCGGGTCTGGCATAACCACCCTGGGCAAAAAATGCAAGTTTAGGCCTTAACTGTATATTCAGCATGTTCTCCTGGTCATCATAGATTTTTTTCTGGTTGGTATACAACAGTACCTCCGGCCGGTTAAACTGATCCGATTTTAAAGGCGAAACTGGTTTTTCGAAAACAGTTTGTTCATTCAGGGGTAAATTAATAAATTGAGCCAGCATGTCTGTATACCCCTTACGAACGGCTTTAAGTTCTACCCTGGCCTGTTCGCTTTGCAGCTTTTGAGCAAGCAATTCTTCTACACTGCTCCTGTAAGCAACTCCATTGGATACCAGCGCTTTTGCTTTGTCTATTCCATTCTGAATGTCTTTGGTAAGCAGCTCATTTTGCTTTAGTTGTTCATCGATAAGGATAACACCAAAATATAATTGGTTCACCCTGTCATAGAGCTGATATAGCTCCACTTCGAGGCTCTGCCCCTGAACCAGGGCAGTGGTTTTAGTTACCTTTTTTTGATTTGCAATCATTCCTCCATCGTAAATCACCTGGTCTATCTGACCATAAATTTTATACTGATCTTTACTGTATTGAGGGATGGAAAACCCAGGTATTGGTATCGTAAAGGGAAAACTGGTCACAGTTGACTGATAAGTAGCCTGGCCATTGACAGAGAGCATGGGTAAATACCCCCTGGCCGCATTTGCCAGAGAAAAATCTTTGGTCTTTGCAATGAGGTCATGCTGTCTGGTTAAAGGGTAGTTCTCTCTGGTCAGCTGATAAACTGTTTTGATATTAAGCGATAAAGGCCCCTGGCCATGAGCACTAAAACCTATAAAAAGGATAAGGTTTAAAACAATTAGCTTCAGCGATCTCATTTGTGATGTTCTTTATTTATTCTGAAATAATACAATTAAACCGGTACTCCTATAAATTTACACATATTGAACCTCAAATAAATGAAAACCAACAAATTATAGTAAACAGTTTTATTTAGACGGAAGAACCAGTATGGGCAAACGCTGATTGAATATAGTCTTTTTAACAATCCCTTCTTTCAGCATTCTTACAAAGAAGGAATGTTGCTGATGGGTTAAAGCCAATACATCTGCTTCAGTGTCTTTGCACTGTGTATGCAAACGCCTGATCAGATCTTTACCCCAAACCTCAGTAAATCTGACTATAGGATAGTCATTCTCAGCCAGATTTTTTATAAAATTAACTACGCTTATATTAACGGCCTTTTTCGGCTCTCCCAAAAGGTTTACATGAACAATATCCAATTGATATTGACAGCGTTTACCGTATTCCATTAACCATTCAATTGCAGATACATCTGTTTCATTAAAATTACTGGCAAAAATTACCTTGTCGATTTTCCGCAATGGTTTCTTTTGCGCCACAATTAAAACAGGCTTGCCAGAATAATTAGCTACCAAATTGGTATCCCCTCCAAATATAAAATCACCCAGACGGCTCCCGGTACGACCGCCCATCACAATCAATTCAGCTCCGCATTTTTCAACAACCCCCGTAATATTAGCAGCCAGCTCCCCTTCTCCTACCTCATAGTGCATAACAGGAACCGGCTCGTCCGGGTACATTCTTAAACCAAAATCGTACAGGTGTGCAATAAGATTTTTCAGTTGTTCTTCTGATTCATCCAGCCAGTTCTGATCTTCAATCATACCAGGAACCCCCGGATAATAGGAAATCACAGGAACATTCGTACAGGAATAAAATAACATGAGTTCTGCACCAGTCTGCATAGCGATCATTAATCCGGCTTCCGCAGCATTTAAAGATTTCCTGGATAAATCTGTAAGTATCAAAACAGTTTTCATATGTATATAATTTCAATAAATCGTATATTTAATAGTGTCTAAAGTTTCTAAAAAAAGAATAAAAAAACTGTGACATTAATCACACAAACAAATGACTATCAAACAATTAATAACTGCCGCAAATCATTAATTATAATGTTTCAGATCACTATTTGTATCTGTGCATTAGATGAACTTTATGCTATTGATATTATCGTCAAATCTTAAATAACTACATCATGAAAAATCTCATTTCTTATTTGTTCTTTATAGGTTCTTTATTATCAGTAAGTACAGTCTATGGGCAAAATTTTGCTTTGGGTGTCAGGGCCGGACTTAGTATCCCTAATCTGACTGCAGGTGGTAATAATCAAACCCCGTTAAATACCGGTTACAGCTCAAGATTAGGTCCTGAGGCCGCTGTATTTGCCGAATTCAAATTTTCTGAACTCTTCTCTATACAGCCTATGATTGAATATTCTTCTCAGGGAGGTAAAAAAAATGGTCTGCAAGCCTTTCCTACTCCAGATGCAATGGCGGCCCTGTTTCCTGCTGGTCAGGCACCACAATATCTTTATGCCAATTACAAAAGTGAGGCAAAATTAAATTACCTGATGCTACCTGTCCTGGCTAAATTTGGCTGGAATATAAAGAAAACACCCTTACGTGTGTATGTTGACTTTGGTCCATTTATTGGATATCTTGTTTCTGCTAAACAAGTTACAAGCGGACAGAGTCAGTTCTACACTGATGCGGCGGGCACCCAGGCATTACCTGCAGGTGTACAATCTTTTGACAATACCCAAGATATAAAGGATCAATTACATAAAGTAAATGTTGGGATTGAAGGAAATATTGGCCTCAACTATAAAATCGGACCAAACAACCTGTTTATCGAAGGGGGTGGTAATTATGGTTTCCTGAACATTCAAAAAGGTACTGCAAACGGCAAAAACAATACAGGTGCAGCAATTGCTGCTGTTGGCTACAGCTATTGGTTTAAATAGCTGATCATTCCATATGAATGTTTATCTGCCGTTCTTCAGAAAATACAAAACAGCTTTTATCCTGGCTCCGTCACTGGTTATTATTGACGTTATCGGGGAAATTATGCAACCGAAGCTGATGTCTCAGATTGTAGATCAGGGTGTACAGCAAAAGAACCTCCATGAGGTAATTTCGACCGGACTGATCATGCTGCTTTTGTCTATTGTGGCTATCATTGGAAACTTTGGGAACATCTATTACTCGTCAAAAGCATCCGTTGGCTTTGCTACAGAATTAAGGCTTGGGCTTTTTAAGAAAATACAGACCTTCTCCTTTTTAAATATTGACAATTTCAGTTCAGCATCACTGGTTAACAGGCTCACTAATGATGTTAACATCCTTCAAACAGTAATCATGATGTCCCTCCGGCTATTTTTCAGGGCACCTTTGATGTTGTTTTTCGGGATATTTATGGCCGCCCGGATCAATACACAGCTGGCTATTATCATTGCTGTGGCCATCCCGGTATTAGCGGTCAGTATCTACATTATCTTAAGCAAGAGCTATCCGTATTTTTTGAAAATGCAGCAAAAGCTGGATCAGGTAAACGGCGCAGTACAGCAAGACCTGATGAATATCAGGGTCGTCAAATCTTTTGTCAGAGAATCCTTTGAAGAAAAGCATTTTGCCTTGTTCAATACCAATTTGAAAGAGGCTTCTATCAGGGCATCTGCAATTGTGGTGATGGTTACTCCGGTCATGATGTTAATCATGAACTTTTCTATAGTGGCAGTGGTGTGGTTTGGCGGCACAAAAATTATAGCCGGGACAATGCACATCGGACAAATGATGTCATTCATAGTCTATATCACCCAAATCCTGATGGCACTCACCATGCTCTCCATGACTATTATGTCTTTTTCCAGAGCAAGCGCATCTTCCAACCGGATCGTCGAAGTACTTCATACACAGGCAGACATTGAAGATACCCCATTGGTCGCTCAAAAAAATATAACCATAAAAAGTGGTAAAGTTGAATTTAGAAATGTCGCTTTCAAGTACCACAAGGATGCTAAAGAATATGTGCTTAAAAACATTAGTTTTATCATTAACCCTGGAGAGCAAATAGCCATTATAGGGGCTACAGGATCAGCAAAAAGTACTTTAGTCCAGCTCATCCCCCGTCTTTATGAAACCAGTAAAGGGAAGATTCTCATTAACGACATAGAACTTAAAAATTATCCGCTCCTGAATCTGCGCAGCAGCATAGGAATGGTGCTCCAAAAAAACCAGTTATTCTCTGGCACAATTAAGGAAAACCTGAAATGGGGAAATCCGGCAGCAACCGATGAGGAGATTATCCAGGTTTGTAAAGAAGCCCAGGCACATGATTTCATCAGGTCATTTCCTGAACAATATGAAACTGAACTTGGACAGGGTGGCGTCAACCTTTCAGGGGGACAAAAACAAAGGATATGTATCGCGGCAGCATTACTGAAAAATCCAAAGATCCTGATCCTTGACGACAGCACAAGTGCTGTGGATTCTACCACAGAGGCAAAGATCCAACAGGCTTTTAAACAAAATCTTAAAAAAGTCACCATATTTATTATCGCTCAGAGAATAAGTTCAGTTCAGCGTGCCGATAAGATAATTGTTTTGGACGATGGCCAGATTGCAGGCATAGGTACACACCATGAATTGTTAAAGAGTAACCAGACTTACCAGGAAATTTACAATTCTCAAAGACAGAAGGGACCTAAAAATGTGTGCTAACCGGAGTACAAGCCTGCTCCCTTCGGGGCTGCCGGGTCATCATGGGTCGGTATCTATTGAAAAAGCCCAGAAGCCCAGAATGGTAGTAATCCGGATCTGGAAATACTTTGGCCGGCAAAAAATAGTTTTCCTGGTGGTCCTTTTGTTTTTACTGGCGAATACTGCCGCGTCCTTATACGGAAGTTATCTTTTACGCCCTATCATTAACAATTACATTATTCCAGGTCATCTTAAAGGTTTGCTAAACATGGTACTCCTGTTAATGGCTATTTATCTTACCGGTGCAGGCGCTGCATTTTTCCAGAGCCGCCTGATGATTTATGTAGCACAGAAGACCGTGAATAAAATACGGAATGATATGTTCAGCAAAATACAATCTCTTCCAATCCGTTTTTATGACACCCATAGTCATGGAGATTTAATGAGCCGCTTCACCAATGACCTCGACAATGTAAGTGAAGCTTTAAATGACAGTGTAACACAAATTATCTCCAGCATGATTACCATCGTTGGCACTTTTATCCTCATGCTTTACATCAGCCCCCTCCTTTCCCTGGTTACAGTAATCACTGTAGCCTTCATGTTCTGGCTTGCCCGTTTAATTATCAGAAAAAGTAAAATATATTTGACCGGTCAACAGGCAGCACTGGGGGATGCAAATGGTTATATCGAAGAGATGATTACTGGTCAAAAAATGGTAAAAGTATTTACCCATGAAGCAGAGGCGATCAGTCAGTTTGAGAAACTCAATGATGACCTGCTTGGAAAAGCGACAAAAGCTCAGTTTTATTCGGGCATTATGATGCCTATCATTCAGAATCTGAATACTATAAATTTTGCATTAACAGCTGCCGCCGGAGGGATACTGTCGATTCTGGCTGGACTGGATATAGGTGGCTTGGCTGCATTTCTTCAATATTCCAGACAATTTGCACGCCCTATTAATCAAATCTCGGGAGAATTTAGCAGTCTTCAAACAGCTCTGGCAAGTGCGGAACGTATTTTCCATATCATGGACGAGCTGCCCGAAAAAGCAGACGACGAAAATGCTGCAGCACTTGGTGATATCAAAGGGGAAGTAAGCTTCGATCATGTGACTTTTAGCTACGATTACGGAAAAGTAATCCTAAAGGATATTTCACTGAAAGCCCTGCCCGGGCAAAAAATCGCTTTTGTAGGTTCTACAGGGGCAGGAAAAAGCACAATTATCAATTTGCTTCCCCGGTTCTACGATATTCAGTCAGGTTCCATTACCATTGATGGAATTGACATCAGAATGGTCAAAAGACAGAGTCTAAGACGGGCTCTTGCTATGGTATTGCAGGATACTCATCTGTTTAACGGTACGGTTATGGAAAACATCCGCTACGGAAACTTAGCAGCAACTGATGCTGAGGTTATTGCTGCTGCAATATTAGTCAGCGCCGATTCGTTTATCAGAAGATTACCAAAAGGTTACTCAACTGTACTCAAAGATGATGGGAATAACCTGAGCCAGGGACAAAGACAGCTCTTAAACATTGCCAGAGCAGCGGTTGCTAATCCTGGTATCCTGGTCCTTGATGAAGCCACCAGTTCGGTAGATACCAGAACAGAAATTAACATTCAGACAGGAATTGATAAGCTAATGGAAGGCCGGACCAGTTTTGTAATTGCCCACCGGCTGTCTACAATTAGAAATGCAGATGAAATCATTGTTCTGGAACAGGGCGAAATCATTGAAAGAGGGAACCACGATGAATTGCTCAAAAGAAAAGGCCGTTATTTTGAACTCTATAACAGCCAATTCGATTAAGGTAAGGAGAGCTATTCTATTTATTTAATCTTAACTTGCTGTTTTAATACGGAACCGTTGCCTGGTTTTTTCAACTTAATGGTCAATATTCCTCTTTTGTATTCAGCACTTATTTTATCTTCATTGATATCTTCAGGAAGTGTAAATGTGCCATATATAGAAGAACATGAAAATTCTCTCCGGCTAAAAATCTCTCCATCCTTATCTTCAGCAGAATTGCTTTGAGCATTGATAGTCATCTGCCCATGCTCTATCCCTATAGAAAAGTCTTTCTTTTTAAAGCCGGGAGCAGCGATCTTCAGCTCATATTTTTTTGGCAAATCGCGCACATTAACAGTTGGCTGCATTTCCTTCGACCGATTGGAAAGGCCATCCAAATCCCAGAAGTATTCCAACATTGTTGGAAACTGAACGGGAACATTTGTTTTACTTGAATTTGACATCGTATTGAATATTAAATTGTTATGATTATACATACTTACCTGGTTTTAAAAAACCGGCCATAAGTTTTCCGGAATGACCATCAAAGGAATTTTGATGTGTCTGGCCAGGTCCTGACTAAAACTTCCCTTAAACAGACGGTTCATAAAAGAATTATTTCTATGAACCATGACCATCATATCGATTTTGTACTCCCTGCTTAATTCCTCCAGTCCATCCTCAATATCTACACTCGAAATATTCCTCATATAAAATTTGGGATAATTTATGCTGGTCATCAGATGATCCAGGAACAGGCGCTCTTTTTCATGGTGTTGCTGCTCATTCTCCCATTCATCTGTCACATTCGAAATCACCAGGTCTGCATCATATTTC
>Ga0194135_10001936_pt1 | contig 12505 bp, 11 predicted proteins | sample LitLau_LLRF_2013_FD_134024 | JGI IMG/M metagenome (GOLD analysis project Ga0194135, IMG submission 134024) | Freshwater sediment microbial communities in response to fracking from North America - Little Laurel Run_MetaG_LLRF_2013 (version 2) | ecosystem: Environmental > Aquatic > Freshwater >... | reverse complement strand
TTATTATTCTATTCTATTAAAATTTCAACTCCCAATGAAAAGCCTAATCTCGTTATGGCCAAACAGTAGGCATACCAATGAGGATGCACCGCTACTGGAGGTATCAGTCAACTCTGCAGGGGTCCAGGGTCGAGGCTTCGGCCCCACGCCTGCTGTTCCCCTTCTTAATTTAATTCCCCCGCCTCCGGTTCCTCTACTTCCTGCAAATAGAAAAAAAATGCTTGATTTATGTGCCATTACCCATCCATCTTCTCACTCCAGCAACAATGTACCTAGTTATTGTAAATTCCTTTAACATCCTTAAAAGAAAATTATGTTATTAAAAGAATACAAACTGAAAAAAAATCACATCCCACTACCAATAACTCAAGACGTCCATAAAAAGTGTACATTGAAACGACAAAATTGGACAAAGAAGCAAAAAAAGTAGGACTATTATTAAGTGTACGGCTACGCACGCAATAGCAATTGCGACACTAAGTTACAAATGGATCCCAAGGTTTCTTCTACGGGTATAGAGGTGGCCACACGAGCGACAAAGTTCTCCATAAGAGCCTTTATAATTAATTTTGTTTTGTTTTGAGCATGGTGTAGAATTTTTTTAGTGTTTCATCAGCATTCTTTTCCGATAAACAAACCTATTTTGACACTTTTACTCAACGCATTTAGTTCTTCAGGCTCTGCTGCATCAGAAAAGTGTAGATTTGTTTGAATTAGTCAATTTTCGGTATATACCTTTCAGCGATGACAATGTAACCACTTTAACAATCCTACGAAGACTGCTCTCTTAACATTGGAACAAATACAAGATGGCTCAGAAGAGTGGTTTTTGTCGTAAGTGCCGCGTTTGAATCCAATAGTTCTGAACCTTCAAGAGGCGTGCGCACTGAGTATTACAATTAAAATCAAACTAATAGGTTTTGCACAGACAAAAACTCAAGCAGATTAAAAAAATGAAAGCAAACTTAGAATGGGTTTTACCAGCCTGAGAGGTGTTGGGGGCCTCTATCGCCGGTGACATGGGCAAGGAGCTGCCCCCGTCAGTTAACGTGCTCCCACTGCTTGTATCCTCTTCTTTATCTAGGCTGGATTGGTGCCTAAGAGAGGCGCCAAGTAAAGGCGACTTCTTGTGCTCTATATTCTCCGTCGATCTTGATCTTGTTGGCATTCTCGGGGAAGCGGTTTTCTGAGCCGGTGTCGTAAAACATGGAAACGTAGAGTCGCTAAAAATATTATAGAAACATTAGGTAGGCAATCAAAGAGAACTGTTTGTTTTAAAGACATAATTATTTTATTAAGTTAGAAACGCGGTCAGCTATAAAAAATGCAATTAAGCAAAATTCCATTTTTTCCCTATAAAAACAATTTATGGTGCCTAGCATCACCCCTAGAAGAGCTCTCAAAATTTCGTATTCCTTGGTATTAGGGGAACTCTGTTATTTTGTGGATATCGGAAAAGTGAAAGCCCTATAAGAGCTAATGGTAGAAAAACACTGAACGACATTCCTCGTCGAAAGTTTTAAAATTCAAATATTTCGACGGGGAAGGTTGGACAGTGTTTTTCTACCATTAGCTCTTATGGGGCTTTCACCTTTTCAGATTAGGTACACTGAATTTTCCACAAATTAAGAGAGTACCCCTACTGTGACCCTATCTTCGCCATTATAGACGTTTTTATTTATTTATTGATCCTTTTACGAAATGGCATTCAAATCGGACAAATTATCTGGGTTATATCAGTGAACTCGTACACGAATCCACAATTGCTTCATATATGTATGTAAGGACCACTTTAATGGCCCCTACAACCTCAAGGGTAATAGGAAAAAGTGCGAAAGTAAAAGATATTTTTCACCTTTCATCGGAGGTGGGTGAAGTAAGTGGGGTAGCCACACTAGGAGTTACGCTCTCAGGACGGAAAAAGACATCCAGCCCTGAATCAAGCTCTTCAGCATTATCTGACAGCTCTCCTCGCAGCATTGGTCTCGTCGGCTGCCTTGTCTTTGCCCTAAAATTACAGTGAAAACAAAATTAACTAAATTTGTAACATTACAGTGAAAACAATATTAATTAAATTTGACGAAGGAGCCATCATTTCGGGGAAATAACTAGGTATCGGCGACTACAGGAAGCCATCTCGGGTTCCCCAGTTTGATCGCCGAATGGAATGAACTTTTCTAATTCCACTTGAAGGAGATTCGCTTTACTTCAGCAGTTAAGTGTATTATGGGACCCCTAACTCGAAATAATTATAAAAAAGATTGCTAAGCGCACCTTCTTGGTCGGCCCTTGACTAGATGTTGCAGTTGGTTGCTTACTGGTAGCTCGGCTATGGAATCCAGGCTTTCCTCTGCTCCTTGCTGTAATGCTGTAGGTAACAAATCAGGAATATGATCGGCGCTGAGTCCCTCAATGCGGTCCACAACACTTTTCGGCCGTAACTTACGCCCATGTAGGCTTTTCTTTTTGCTTGACATATGCGGAGTGGCCTGCAACCAGAACATTAATGCATTAATGTGGATTTGATAAAAAATTGCGAATTAACTAAGTACCTACTGAACTCAGAGTTGTAACGCCCACTAATTGAACAATATTTCCACTTACCAAATTTAAATAGTCCAACTTCTAAATGACAGCATAATAAAAACAAGAAAGTTTGTATAGCGGATCAAAAACTAACAGGTGTAAAATTGTTTTTCTTGGGGACTTGCCGACCACATTGCAAGCAACTCAAAGAGGAAAGGTTGTGCCACTATCCAATGGTATTGCATGGGAAAAAAATGGCGGCGTACCGCTCAAATTAGAGTTCCTGTGTAAAAAAATTAAAACTGTTAATAATAACTTACCATTGGAGACTGATCAGTTATAGAACAACACTCGCTTTGATCATCACCTGAGCTTACTCGGGAGCCACTTCTTAATACGTCAGGGGTCGACGATCTTTTTCTGTTTGAATCTCCAGCCTGTAACACAGACAGTTGAATAAAATTGAATTTAGCAGCCTACAGTTCTTCTCAACTGTCTTCATCTCATTTTCAGAAATGGTTGAGATCTCATGATACCTATTATAAGTTTAATAATAATAAGGCTTATACAATTTTCTTACTTCAATAAAATAAATAATAAAAGTCTTACCAGTCGCTTATAATGTTTCGATAGTTGATCAATGACTTCGTCCGTTATTCGATCCGAAACGTGCGATGCCATGGTCAATGTCACCTCACTGAAATTGAAATAAGAAACTTACATATCATCGAATGGTCAGCAATACTCAGTGAAATAGATGAATGAACAAGGGAAGTAGGGGAATAAGAAATAAAATGCACACCACCACCTACCAAATCTTTTTATTCGCATTCCAGATCGATACTACTTAGTAGTGTGTCGAAATCAGGACGGAGATTGCTGAGAAACTGGCGAGGATACATCATACTTTGTTATAAGAACACCCCATACCCCTGTACATTAGGTATGACCTTTTGCTTTTATTTAATTCTAATTGGCTGAAAAAAGTTCTTTCGGGAATGCGTGGATAACATCATGTTCCGAATTTCAAAATCAACCTACTTCACTCTGTTGATAATGTCAGTACCAGCTTGATCCATAACGCAAGTTTCCACAAAGTCAAGAGGCAATACAATTTTCTCACGGCAGGCACGGCGGATATCGTCCGAAACTTTGTCGGAAGCCAATAATTGAGGGCATTCATCTTCGGCACATTTGAGCATACTGTCGAGGGTTCCCTGAATGTAGTTTTGGATGATTCCATGAAGATCTCTTGACATGGACCTGAATGCGTAGTCAAGACTCGCAGAGGATTCCTCGCGGCGAAGAACCACCTAGTCATAGACAAGTAACATAAATAGATGGGAAACAGCATAGGGAAGAGTGAAGAGTGCCGTCGACTACCAAAGGTCTCCGGAGCTTTTCGGAACCTTGACCCACAAGAGGCCTGTTTTGCCCGATGGATCTAAGCGGGGTTGAATTTGCTTATGGAAATTAACATTGAGAGTCGACTCGATCCTGCTTGGATCCATCGGAAAAATGGCTAAAATCAAAGTTTTGCAAATGGCGAACGCGGCCACGTGTAAAACGATGCCGGCGAAGATACTCGAGCTTCACCTCTTGCTATCTCCAATTTGGGTTAGATACCTATCTTGTTAAGTTGTAATATGACTATGTACCTGGTGGAGACGGGAGAGAAGTTGTTTGGAGTGGTCAGCGTCTCTGATGAGTGCTGCGGCCATGCTAACATCGTTTGAATCGGCACATTGTTGCATGCAGTCTTGCGTTTGTACGACAAGTTTGTCAACGGTTTGTTGCGTTGTGTTCAACAGGAATCCTTGTTGCAACCTAAGCAAAGAAAGAATTCCCCTTTTATCTTTAATAATCGTCAATATGGAATATAGATTTAAAAATATGAAACCGCTCTTAAATAAATTACACGCAAAATGAGAAGAAATTTTGGTTAAACATGAATCGATTACGACCGCTATTGTATTAAAAATAATAGGAAATTATTTTAGTTAAGGTATAATTGCTAGTACCTAAAACGAAATATTTTCGAAAAAGGAACTATGATTCAACGTTTTTTCCGGAAGCTTTACTCAGGCATATTATTCAGTTTTTACCTACCTACCTAGAATAATTAAAATACGAATAAATACCGGAATGCTTGTCCGTTGCTATATTTCTTAGGAGTGACGTTTCTTTGAAGAAGTTGCTGTATCTTCCTCATCACAGCATCAGTTTTTTCGGCATTTGCCTTCATGCAGGGCATTGCGTCATGAATTGGAAAAGGCATGTGCTTGACTGTGTAATTACTGAAACACAATTAATCCTGATGTACCATGTGCAATATTTTGAAACCAAAACAGATACCTGTCGCTTTTTTCATGTATGGGGTATAGGCTCAGCCAACTATGCGATTTGTAATATATTTGCTAATAAACTATAGATAACTTACCTTTCTAATGCATAGGCAATATCAGAGTATCCTTGAAGAGTTATATTATTCCTATCGTAGTAAATAGTTCGGAGACGAGTGTTTATTTGCAGAGCCTTCGCAAGCAACCTTGCGCCCGCATCTCCAATTGCGTTCCCACTAAATGAAAGAAAGAGGATTATTATTATTATATAAGGGGATTCACGCTAATGTAAGGAGTAAGAGTGAAATTTGCATGCTCATTGGCTGTGCCAGGCTGCGTGACATGCAAGTTTCATTCTTACTTCTGACATTCATATACGCTTTCTTTTAATCTTAGACTTAGCTTGAATCCCCTTAATGTACTAACTTGTAATATAACTAATGAAAATGTATTTTCATTCACGTCCAACTATCTACTAATATCACCTTGCATTTCACGGGCCGATTTAATATATTTTTTTTGCGACAGACTCTAAATATTGCTAGGAATTCTACTATTGTCTCAAGTGGAGTGTACCTAATATCAAGTGTTTGCAAGCATGAGTTGCTGCCGAGGGCATTGATTAGATTGTGCATGTCCGTTTTGAGTCGGGAGTCGGGCAACATAAGGCTTTGGAGAACGCAGTCCTCTTGCAAGAGAAACACCAGGGACTCGGTGACAGCTGCCAGATGCTTGCTTTTCATATTCGCTGGCACACTTCGAGCAAGATAAAGATGACGAATTGATTTGTTTTTACTAATGGCTGTGATCACTCCAGCCAAATCGACTTCCATATCTGAGAAGATAAAAATCGCATGACTTGAGGCTCTGGTTACGGCCTTTTCTTAGCACTATGGGTAAGATAGCAGACCGCGTAGAAGTGATTTCCGGTTGGAAAAAGCCGGATTGCAAATTAGTTAAGTTTTACAGGTTGTTGTATATGTACGATAGGAGTAGCTGGCAAATAACAACTAATATTACAGTTGTAGGGACAATTAAATAGAAATTGCAAACTTACTATTTTCACTGATATCCAGACTAGAAATACAACGAACTCCATGAATACAGGACTCCAATGTGTGAGCTCCTTGACTCCCCAAGTTATTATTGCTGATGTCCAAATATATTTCGGAGGTCGACTCGTTGCACGCTAAACCCAACAACAAATTCCTGGGAAAAAACCGATTTTTGTTAAGTTCCCCACTCTCACTAAATGAATGGACCAAAACCACGACCTCCCCGTAAGTGCCTTTTTGTATTTTCTTCCCTATAAGACTAACAATGGAAAAAAAAGATGGCGCGTCCGGGTGGGTCGTCGTTTAAGCCCCAGGAACTACAGATTTTTTAGTTGAAACTTACTTCAATGCTTCTAGGGGCAATTTACAGTAAGACATATTGATGTGCTTCAGACTGAGCGTGCTGGTAAAAAACTGTTTAAAAGACAGAGGTACTTCTTTGTTCTTTTTAGTGGCGAATACATTTTTTGACACATTGAGAGAAGTCAGATTAGTTGCGCATCCGTGCAATAGAGCACTAAACACTCCTTCGAGTACACAATCCGTCCCCGAAAGGTCTAGGTGAGTAAGGACGTTTGGCCTCGCCAACAAATTAGCTAGAAGGCTCTGAAAGCAAAAAGGTAATATTAATGGTACTCACGTTAAGCCTAAATTGCAAGAATGCGAAAATGTAATAATGAATTTTAATGTGGATAATAATGGTAAATTCATTCTTACATTCTTAGGCTATATTGTATAGCGAAATGAGAGGATGATAAAACAACTTAGTGACCTACCGACCACTTCTCCATTAGTGCATTGTGGGTATTTTTTCAATGTTAATCATATGCGAAAAAAGCGATTTCTTACAGTCAGGTCGTCCTTGAGGTTGTTACCCGATAAGTTCAGGTACGAGAGTTTCAAAGGGGTTGCAGGGTTTGAAGCCAGTGAAGTCGCCAAAGAATTGACTCCCTTCGATGTTAGACCGCAGTGGGACAGATTTAAATGTTTTATGCCTTTCGGCAATTTGGCGCATACGGCTCCCAAATGACCGACCCCTGTAAAATTTAAATAAAGCTATTTAACGCAATTTAAAAAGTTTCAGGCACAAGTTTGGACTATTTGGCCAGTGCTCCCATTACAAATATTAGATTTCTTGAAGGGGCTCACCTTTGTCGTCTATAAGGTTATGGCTAAGATCGATTGTGTGCAATGGCGGGTCTGGGTTGGCTAGAACGGCTTGTGATAATTTGTGGGCAAAATCAGCTTTCAGGGCAAGTGTTTCCAAATACAACTCCTCAAGGCTGCGTGTTTTCCGTAGCACCTGCAGCAATCTTTCAAGAGTGTCTTGCGTCATCTTCTGGTTGCTCCTTAATTTTCTAAACCACGTATTGTATTCCAAAGCGCTAATGATGGCAACAAGGTCTCTAAAAAACAAAACACACTATATTATATGAACCAGCAATAACTAAAATTTACTTTGCTTTTACAATACTGCTTAGTGCAGTGCATGTAAAACTAATAAGAGGATATGATTACGTGGCTCTATCAGTGTGGAAAATGGTCGTCTAGTTTTTTAAGGTAACACGAAGTCAACGAGAAAGAAGTCTCAAGAAGAAGGTATGATCAATAAAAAACGAAAAATTACTTGGCATCTAGATGTTCAAAGTCTTTAAGGGAAAGTTCTTTGGTGTCCTGAGAGAGATAAATAGTGTCGACATCCCAGGCGACTTCTTCTCGATAAGTGACGTTGTAGAAGTCACACATGCATGCATATTGCGTGGAGAAGCCGCCGCATGGCCCCACACCGTGAGAGTCTGCATTTTTAACTTCCCAATTAAGTATACCGGATATTCGTTCGCAAGGATCCACATTTATCCTCCGGATAATATACCTACAAACAGTTTGTATTGAAATATAATGTAAACTAGTTGTGCGATAGCCATCCAACTTGTTCCATATAACTTACGTAAAAGGGACAGTTGGAAAAATGTTTCTTATGGCTGTAGCCAGAGCTAAAATCATAGAATCCACTTCATGACTAGTCTCGGCACCTCCTGTTGCAATCAGATTTATATTCTTTTCGCCGATCGTCAACGTCAGCCGGTTTGGCTTCGTACTTTCGATACCATTGATGTCTAGGTAATGGAAGTGGTTATCAATCTGCAAAAGTTAATAACGCAACCCGCATAATCCAAGATCTTTTAATTCTTCAAGGTATCAGGAAGTTAACCAGAAATACGTCTCAGGAATCTAAGATCTTAGGTTTATAGGTAGGTACTATAAACTGTAACTACACCCAGATTGATATCTACGAGATTTAGCTTACCCTAGTCGGTACTTTTGCTGTTAGCAAAAATAAACGGCATGGAGAGAACACAATTACTTTATTTTCAGTCTTGTCTCCCCTGGTCTCAAGTTTTACCAAACATTTTAAAAGAATTTTGATCTGCTTTCCAAGTAGGCATTTTACGCTTTCTGTAAGTAAATATCAGGTTTTTATTTTTAAGATACACCTAAATGCAGCATAATAAAATTAATTCCACTCATTATTCAATAAATAAACTTATGCGATTGTGCAAAACTGCGGAACCTCCCTATGAATCATACTATTAATTCTCGAAAACATCAATGTATTTACCGTTAAGATCCTTGGTTAGATAGCTGCGGGAGGACATTTTAATTCATCTGAGTATTATCTCATTGTATTTTACATTTTAGTATTTAATATGAAAGTAAGAAGTCTAAAAAACACAAATTATTACAAAATAAAAAGAAAATTCAGAACTTGGGCAGGCCAAACACTATGACAACAAAAGCAGACGCATTTTCATTCTATAATCAAAATTTAATTTTCCATCCCATCCTTAAAATTTAACTTTTTGAACTCTAGAATTTATTTAAAATTAAGAATTATTATTAATTTTTCTCTTTTGGCTAAAAATAATTTTGTCTTCACATTTTTTAAACCGACACTCTGTCACTCTGTGGTACTTGTTTATTTTTGTTTATGTTTTATGAATTTATGATTTTTTGAGCTCAAAAAGTCAGAAACGTTTTTATTTTTTAAACAATTATCGAACATGCGAGCAATCTGTAAAGAAATTTCAAATTTACTGAAATTGGTTTCCACAAGCAATACACATCGTAAGTTTAGTTGGCTCATAACTGACTATGCAATAATGCGTTGAAGTTAATTTGTTTGATGGAACCTGCGTTAAATCGTGGTTAATTCTCTGGTGAGGTTCTTTAATACTTATAGTGGTATTATTATTATTGAAGAGAATTGCCTGAACTAATAATAAGTAACAAGGATGCTGGTAATTTCAGATAGCATTGTGTAATTATTTCACTAAATTTGTTTTAGTGTAATATGGATTCCATCAATCAAATAACTACTCTGGTGTCGACGCAAAACTTTGACGAAGCTTCCGCAATAGCGGATAAGTTCTTTCCTACGTGCACTTCACTTAAACGAGGCTTTATTACTTCCCTATTTCGAGATATACCCGAGGAAGATCCCATTCGTGATTGTCATATTAGAGGATTAGCAAGACTACTACGCGTTATAGTGAACACTGCACCAGTTGACGATGTGGTATTTGAATTGATCGATGCATCATCTGGCACTTGTGATGCCACTATTTTTTTCCTAACAGTCCATACATTTATGGATGTTTTTAAGAATTACCCAACTGAGCTGTATTTGGATTGGTGTTTGTCGTTTATGAGAAGTACAATTCCTAAACTAGTAAATGCACAAGAATATCTCTTGGAGGCTTACGTTTATAGCTCTTTAAAAACCTCCAATTCAAATTTCTTGACTTTATTTACTCCAATGACTCAAAACGTAAAGTGTCTCTTTTCCGCTAACATTCTTTATTTTTTATCATCCGAATTACCCGAGCAATATTTTGAAATGTTTTCCAATGCCCTTCATTTTGACCCTTTTTATTTGCTGCCTTCGTTTAATGCTCGCACAAAGTGCAGCAATCATACTCGTACTTGTTCTCTTCTGGATAGAAACTTGGTTCCTGACATTGCTTATGGCCTTTATGTACATCACGCCTTCACAGAAGGATTTTTTGTGCCTCAAGTCTACAGTCCTTCATTTTTAATTGTGGGGACATTGCCTTTTACTAACATGCTTTTATCCGATTCTTGTAAGAAAGAAAAACTAGGCTTAGAGCTGTTGATTACCATATTAGGCAATCGTCAAAATCTATTGGGAAAGGCGGAATTGTCGCCTGTTCTAGAGTCTGTGTTGTGCAAATTAAACACTTTAATGTTGTACGATGAAGACAAAAAGTTAAGAGAAACGGCTTTAAAAGTGTTTGTATCTCTTCTTGATGCATTTCATCAAAGCTCGCAGTATCTGATATTAATGAAATATAGAAAATTTGTAACCCATTCAGGAACACTGGCACTACTACTTCAAAGGATTAAAAACAACGCATTTTCCTGTGTGGAATTTAATAACGAACGATTGATTCAAGTTATCAGGGAATATCATTTTTTGAAGATTGAGACTTCATCATTGCTCATTGATCATATTGAATCTGCCTTGTCTTGGCTCAACATAATAATTTTTTTAATTGCCCAAAAAACTAAGTTTGACATTCACTTACTATTTCCCGATTTAGTTGTAAATTACTTAAATCCCCTAAAAGAAATGATCCAAGATTCCTTACTGAGCTGTAGTCAAGCTCTTTTTGGTATAGAGACTGATAAGGATGAAAAGGTGGGCAATATCGATTTTAGTGTCAATTTAGAACTTCCACCCATGAGTAAGATGGATAAAACCAATTCTATAGTGTACAAGAAATGGAATCGAACTTGTTAAGCTAAATTTAGATAGAGTTATGGAATTATGGGGTCCATGAAATACCTTCACATTTAAATACATTTTTTTTTCCCACCCTATGTACCTGTACCTAATATACCTACCTACTGCAATATAACACATTCAATTCTTCCGACCTTGTTTATGCTTTAACCCACGTATGTTTGATGTAAGCACCTGAGTAGGTACTTCTATCCTCTTGCATTGTACTTCTGCACACGGATAAATACACGCTTATATCCATCTATCTACCCTACCCTGGTAAGTATCTGATGTAATAATAATGGTCTTCTCGTAAGTCTAAGAATGCGTTGGAATGTCAGAAGTAAGAATGAAACTTGCATGCTCATTGGCTGCGAGCCAGGTCGTGTAATATGACTCAGCCAATTGCGAGTTCCATTCTTATATTATGACATTCTTACGCATTCTTTCATTCTTAGACTAGCTTAATAATTAATTACTTATAAATAATAATTAGATACTTACCTACTTACTGTTTCGTAAAGCTGGAATTTTTCAGAACTCTGTCGTTCCGGCAATGTGCTCTATATTTCAACACAAAATGGATGTGACAAGAAAACAAGTAAGAAAGAGGATGATTATGAGAACGACATCAAAGAACGAATTTTAGCTGCTTCGCTTCAACATGTACCTAGTTATGGATGGACTATCAAAGCGTTAGCAGAAGGTATGGACATAACAGATGAACAAGTACTTATCAGAGAAGAAAAATGGATGCATATTAAGCATATAATTGAATCTTCATAGTTTCTATAATTTAAATGAAAGCAGCGATGAAGTATTTTTATCATTGTAGGTTCCCGAAGTATGGGTTATCCCGGTGTTACAAGCGGCTTATTTCCTAGAGGACCTGCTGATCTGATTTTCCACTTCTACGCTTCATCCAATCGAGAATCGGTGGCTCAATTGAAGATTCAACATGTTCAAAACAGTGACCTAAAGTTAGTGTTCATGTCCTTTCTCACACACCTACCCTCAATTTACCCTGGCTGCGCTTGGATGCGACTTAATTTATTTTATTTTCAGGGAACTTGAAATGGTTGAAGCGGCAATCAAAACTCGGCTAAGGCTGCTAATACCGTACTTGGAATGGTGGCCGCAGGCTTTGAGTGTTATGTCCCATCCAAGGAATGCGCCAATTGCTCTATCTCATCTTCTGGCACTAGTGGACGATATTTGCTATCATAGCGGTGATCGATCTGTTGACGTAAGTTAAAATTGGCTCTTCCACTGCTATGAGTTATTGGGCTGTATTGCACACAACCATTTCAAGTCTAATGTGATATGACAGCTTTATTTGATCAAAATTAAGACGCGCATCTTAATTAAGATTAATTAGTATTAATTATAGAAAATCACGCATACCGTTTGGAAAGTCTTCCCATATTTATCGTACATTATTCTTCGTTCAGCATTTTCGTCACATTAGTCAAGTAGTAACTTTTTAAAATGCGATCAAAGAAAATTGTAGTGTGTAATTCAGGCTATTTTACAGAATCAGATTTAGCATAAAAACTAGAAAAGGGTAGTGAAAACTCCTCTGTGCGTTGCATCAAATCGCCGTAAATTGTATTGAAAGTTGATCACGCTGACGTCTCGCGTGACGCATCTTATGGCGTGTGACTTCAATATGATAACTTTCAATACAATTAACGGCGAATCGAAGCCCTGCACAGATAAACGGTTTCCACTATCCCAATATTGTTTTTATGTTGTACCTGATTCTCTTAATAACCCAT
>Ga0194135_10001935_pt1 | contig 12508 bp, 13 predicted proteins | sample LitLau_LLRF_2013_FD_134024 | JGI IMG/M metagenome (GOLD analysis project Ga0194135, IMG submission 134024) | Freshwater sediment microbial communities in response to fracking from North America - Little Laurel Run_MetaG_LLRF_2013 (version 2) | ecosystem: Environmental > Aquatic > Freshwater >... | reverse complement strand
CTACGGGGGTGGTGGAGGATATGGTCAGTACACAGTACCATACGTTTGAAATATACATCAAGTTATTAACGCATTTGTTTATTTACAATTTCAGGATGCTAACATCAAAGATTTGCGAAGATTTCTTTCAGTTGATTAAATAGTCTTGTCTCGATTAGTCTCCGTAATAAGCTTCACCACCCACGTCAATCGGCAGTTGCTCCCGTGGAATGAGTTCAAAGAGTCTCTTCTGCCACTGTAGCTTGTTCATTCCATAGACTTCTAATGCCCGTCGAGTCTGAGGACTCATCACTGGTCGGAGATTGTTTAAAACGTTCCCAAAGAGTGAATTAGCTAGAAAATAAGTAGTTTTAATTAGTTAGCAGAACAGTAGTTACATTTCATATTTTTATTTATGTCTTTGTGTATGCTCTCACTGTTAATGAAGATCATTTTATCGGCCATTCCAGTGAAGTAGTTTTCGTAGGTAGTTATGAATCTCACGTAAGCCGGGATACCTTTTTAGTTGTTTGTAATATGCGTATTCAGAACTAAAAGAGTAAGATAAAAACAGTAAAACGTACGTGTGTACTTAATGAACACTATTGAGCACCTTACATTGCAAGCAAGCATGTTGAACGAGATTTTGACCTTCCATATTCACGACGAAATCGTACTGAGTCACATTTTTGCCTTCAGCTCGAAGTTTCCTAACAAGAGATGTAATCTCCTCGAGATACTTTTCTAAATACCGAGACCCTTTCTCAGCTAATCCTGTCACGAGCAAGCTGCGAATGTCATAAGATCCGAGCTCAAAATACGCAACTGCATTGACAAAAAATTGAATGAGACAAGGAAGGAGTATGAAATGAATTACAGGTTGATAAAATCTGCGAAAACGAACCTGGCTTTCCATCATAAGAAAACGCTTTGATGTGGTACTTAAAGTCAGCTTCGATGTCAGAGAAATCTTCTTGCAGAATTGTGTCCATCCTATTTTCCTTCCTCCATCTCAAGTTCTATAGACAAGGTAATCGTTTAATCCTGTACGTCATGTACTAACTAATGCATTTTATTTATCAAAATTCAAAGAGATCTACCTGCAACAGCATCTGCTCTGCTTGTTTCACGTTAAACTTCCTCGCTAAAAAATTCATAGACATGTTAAACACTTATAGAATTAATTATTAAAAATTCAGTAAAATCAATTCATCTATTCATCCGTATTTATACCTCTTAGCCATCGAATCAGGTAAATGTCTTCTTTCATGTACTCATGGGGCACAACGTTAATAACCAATTCCTTCAGCTATGTCACATGTATTAATTTAAAAACCAAATTACTAACGATTTTCTTATGGCACTTAATGCAACTCGTACCTTATCTAAAGCCTGTTTCTGCTCCCAGGTAATCACCAAGTCTTCTTCCAGTGAGACAGAATGTGTGAAGTGAACGAGAGTCATTATGAGAAAAACTGTCAGTTGAATCATTTTACAATAACCTGATACCATTTTATTAATGTTGTAAAGCGTTTATAAAAAAATAATAAAACAGGAATCAAAAACTTGTACAAACAAAAATATGAAACTCTCTGAATTTTCAGTTTTCTGCAAACTCACAACCACGACCACCAGTACCAACAAAGAGAATATGAGAACACTAAACCCCCAGTTGGGGTATTAATATGAATATGAAACCGTGAGAAAACAAAGAAAATCGTAATAAACTTTGCTCCTATCGTTTTCTCACGTTGACTTACCCTGCCAATTATGCATACCTACCTATGCCTGTAAGTTGGTACATTTTAATTACTCAGCTTCAGAGTGAGAGATTAGGAGATCTCAGGCAACTACACAGTTGTTCTAGCTGTTCCAGTTTCAAGCTGCCGTCTTCTCAAGAACCATTGAACTTGACACTATGGAGCGTGCAAGGTAGAATTGTCTTCTTGTCATATATAAGACGACGCGAGAGATGATCAAGGGTACACGAAGGAAGCATTACACGTTAATCCAAGATAATCAGACGTTACAAGGAAAACAAGAATAGAAAAGAGTAAAAAAAATCTCGATTGGGTTCATTTGGAGTAAAAAGTAATACATGCATAATAATTATTTACATTCTTTGATGATGAAGAGCCCGATCGTGTCGTGAACCAAATAAGAATTTGTCGATCATTAATTCACTAAAATGTTGCAATCACTCTGGATCAAACTTTAAAAATTGAAGAACACCATCGAATAATTAAACATGATTCATCCTCGTTGAGTCTGAATCAGAAGATACGACGAATGACAATCAAGGGCAATGTAAATTTAATTACGTGCTTGAGGCAATGATGATTCCACTGTTGTGTGATAACAATCTGGCTGCGATTGAGACGAAATAATGCACACAGCTTGTTATGATAAAAGACTGCCTATGCTTTGATTTAGATATGCAGCAGCAGTGTATTCAAGAGTCAAGCTAATTGTCCACACGGAGCAATTACAATCCTTCAAAAACCATGACGGAATCTTCAATTATATTCAGAAGTATCCACCCTGATAGGGCGGATAGTGTATCTGAGTTTTTAATTCGAAATTTCTTTCCAAATGAGCCGATTTCGCGAGCACTGGGTAATTTTAGTTTCGAATACAAAAAAATACAATTTTACTCATCATCATAATACACCAACACGTAATGTGTACGCAGTACAGCAGACGATGCATATAATCTTGATTTTCCAGGACTTCCAACTGATCAAGTGATACGATGGTTTCCTCAGACAATATGCGACTCATTAGATCAAAATTGCAGTGTTGAAGCTGTTGATGAAAAAACTGGCAGAACGGTTGGGGTTGCTGTAAACATTCTTACACAGAAAGACTTGAGGAATGCAGGGGGAACGGGAGAAGGCAGAGGTTTACTTGAGGTTTTAGATCCAGCTCAGGAGCCAGTTATGGTAGAAATTGCAAAGTTTTTGGGTTCTCTAAACCAAGGTGGGATTGCTTCAATAATGATACTTACTTTTAAATTGATGATTACACATTCTTACTCACTTATTTGCAGTTCCCATCAGTGTTTATGAAGTTGAAGGAATGAATTCAACAGTAATTCGAACACTGAATTGCATTTATCTTAACGTGCTTCCGGAATATGGTGGCAGGGGTATTGCCAAGACTCTAGTTAAGATGAGCGAAAAAGTTGCCTTACAGAAGAATGCTATGTTCATGCAGGTCAGATTTATAAAAAATTATGATTGGATAGAATGTAAAGATAATAAAACTTTATCCTAACACTTTTTTAAATGGCTATTTTCAGGTGGATACGACTTCCGAATTTAGTTTCCAAATATTCCATAAGCACTGCGGATTCCCCGTAGTACGTGAAATATCTCTGTTAGGCCCAATTCCAAATATTGAAAAGATTGATCACGGAGTTCATCGTTGTGGACGAATTTTGTTAAAGAGAATAATTAACAATTAATAATGTTAATTGAATGATAAAGGCTATAAAATAAATAGAACAATATATTTAAACATACCAAGACCATTGAGTGTAAAATAATTCAGCCAGAGACTTACGTACAATCTGGAAGAGTAGAGAAGTTCCCACTTGATCTGTTATCATTGATGATGTTGTTAGATGTTATTTCTCAGTAACTTCCAAATAGGATGAGTTAAGAAAAATCGGGAATGGAAACAACGAAAATGGGGTAGATTGAGACGCGTCTATCATTCCATTCGGGAAGGTAATCGGTGGAAGAAGTTCAGGGTCAATTGACGACATATTGAAGCTGGTTTCAGTATTTGTATCCGTGGGAAGACCTATGTCCACAGGTTGGTTTGTTGGAGGATTGAAACCGATTGTTGTGAATGGAGGAAATGGCGGATTTGTGACCGAAGGACTCTCTGGGAATGAAGGTCCACTTGTGTTAGGAAACGACGGATTCATCGTCATGAAAGGAGGTCCAGGGGGGAAATCAGGATTTTCTGGACCAGGAAATGGCATCATAGAACTTGGTGAAGTCATAGGAAAGGGTGGAAGCTCCAATGAACCATTTCCTCCTGCCAAAAAACAGAGAGATCTTAAATACTACTTTACAAGCTTCCTGTGATAGAATCACAAACCTGTGCCTGTCTGCAAGCCGCCCATCATTTGTCCAGAATTATTTCCATTAGGGTTATTGTTGTTGCTATTATTATTATTATTGTTATTGTTATTATGATTGTTATTATTGTTATTGCTGTTTGGATTATTGTTGGGATTATTGTGATTGTTGTTGGGATTATTGTGGCTATTGCTGGGATCATTGTGATTATTGGGATTATTTGTGTGATTACTGTGAGGATTGTTATGATTGGTATTATTATTAGGATTCGGACTGGTATGATGATTATTATTATCATTGTGATGTTGATCTCCAATCGTATCTAGATAAATAGCCAATGGAATAGCTGGAAGAGCAAAGGGCAGCATCGCCAAGAAAAAAGGCAACGGGAACAACAAAGGCCCCATAACTCCCAAAAACTCATTTGTGAACCTGTTCACTTCTTCATTCAAGTTAGAGACAGCTTGTAGCATTTGTGGCTGGTAAGAGTCGTGCTGGTTGTAATAAGGTTCAGGATCCAGATCTTCATGAATAGGATGGCCACTATAAGGAATCTCGCCGTATGGCTCGTAAGAAATTTCCTGCAATTTGGTCCATCCAGACTGAACCTGTCCTGTATCTTCTTTCTGGATCTGTAAGGTCCCAAAACGTCGTCTCGTGATTAAGTGTAAAACGAAACAATTAAATACTGTACCTTATTTTTTTCCTTGATTCGTCGTGTTAGCCTCATTGGGCTTTGGACGTAAGCACAAAAGATGTTCCCAAAAACACTCAGAGCTATGAGAAGATGAGATAAAGCTTTTTTCTGCATACTTCCTATTTATTCACAAGACATGGAATTGTTTTCCCAACGAGTGCCAGTCACCAAATGCTTTCTGCAGTCTTCGAATATCATGATGAGTTCCATTGGTACATATTCGTGTTCATCTTTCAATTTAAAGACCTATTCACGCAAAGCGAGATACGCCATAGCAGAAAAGTGTCTATTTAGCATATTTCCGAATTTCGAATCCGTGGGGGCAAGACGAAATGGTGTGTGTACTTGTATGAACGATGCGTTTTATTGCTGTTTAATTAGACAACCGTTATTTCAGATCTAGACGCTCCAAAAGACCAGCATACTACTTGATGCAACCTACATAATACAAACATAGACCTCAAATTAACGGCTATTAGTTTTATGATTCGTTTTATGAGAGCGTTTAAATGTTTTATTAATTTCGGTGACAAGTTGCGCTAGTTAAAGAGTAAAGACAAGAATTAATGATGCATTTGAATCTGCAAATTGTAGTAATTTGCATCAGAGGAGAATTCATTTCACAAAGATTTATAGCCAAGACTAAATTAAAGACAGCCAAAAATATGCTGCCGTGATGATTTAACAGTTTAAACTTGAAAAGGAATAGTTTCTTTCATAAGCCATTCATATGCCTCGTCTCCCATTTCATTGTCAATAATAAACTGTCCTGTGATTTCTCTCACCTTTCCTTGATAATCGTTCAGGTAAATTTTCTAAAATAAAAATTATGATTTAAGTATACGGTTCATATCATTGGCATGTATTACTCTTTACCTCTTGCTGAGTGAGTAGATCCAGCTTTATAAGTTTCCTCTGATAGGGAACGAAAGTAAGATCTTCCATTTCTAGAAAGTTGGACGAAGCATTTGATCTCACTACACGTAAAAGGTTTTCTAGGCGAATTCCAAATTCCCCTTCTTCATAATACCCCGGTTCTATTTCATGTTAAGTATGTTAAAGATGTTAACTGAGTCGTGTACTTCTTTATCAAGTGTGCATACCATTCGATGTCACCATGTTCTCTTTCAGTCCTGGGTCATTTGGGTTGTACACATTGTTGATGGACTGTGGACCTTCCCCAACATTCAAGTAAGCCCCCACACCGTGTCCAGTTCCATGTCCAAAATCTCTTCCAACTTCCCAAAGAAATTTTCTCGCAATTGCATCGATAGCATGGCCTTTAGTGCCTTCTGGAAATCTTGATAGTGCAAGAGCAATCTGTCCCTTTAACACTCTAGTGTAACAATCCATTTGAAAATCAGATGGTTGTCCGAAATGAAAAGTTCGAGTTGTGTCCGTAGTTCCGTCTCTACATTCCGTCAAAAAATTTTGATTTCATACGTGTATTTCCGCTTAAGCGTACTGCAAACTACAAATAACAGTGCATACAAGTAGTGAGATCCAGAGTCAATGAGGTACATTTCATTCAGAGCCAGGAGTCTGTTGGTTTCTTGTGTTGGGAAGTAATGAATAATGGCTCCGTTAGGTCCAGAACCTGAGATCGTCTTGAAACTGAGACTAACAAAGTTTTCCTGTTTCCTGGAGTTGTTTCAAAATTAGTGTAAAGTTTAATGAAGTTTGAACAGAGAAATAAATAATCATATCTCACTCTTTGATTTGCAAAAGCTCAGTTGCAGCAGAAACTTCAGTGACTGTTTGGTTGGCACTCATCGCCTTTTCAAGCCTTGCATAAAATACACACAATGCTGCACTTTCTCTGATTAAGGCTTTCTTCATTCCATTAATCTCTGTGGGGTTTTTTACTGCCTTTCTCAAAGCAATGGGAGTTATTTTAATAATTTGTCTGCTTTCCGGCACCTCGCTGACCATGGCGAAATTGCAATTGCTACTCAGCCATACTTTACCAGTAGTTTCAGATATCTGTAAATTCATACAAATTCATATATTTACTATTTTTGTGAATTGAAAACTACATATAGTTCGTAAGGTTGCGACCTACACGAATTTTTAGTCTGTCCAAAATAGTTTGATACGGACTAAAGGATATAGTTGCATCTGTTTCATTAATTAAAGTACCCTTGATTTCATCAGACAACTTAACGTCTTCTATGAACAACTCAATTTCAGTGTGGGTTAAAATCGCGAAAGCAAAAAATGTTGGAGCTTCCGGTAAGTCTGTTCCTCTCAGGTTAAGCAGCCCTGTTTTTGAATTTACATTCTTTACCCATGCACATACGTGCTTAAGCTTAACAGAATAGCAATACTCATACTTACAAGCTATTTCATCTAATTCTGAGACAACTAATGTTTCAGCATTCTCCAAAGTCATGTCCTCTCTCATGATTGCCAGTTTGTCCTTGACACTCTTTCCAGAAAATTCTATTCCTAACATTCGAACTGGATTAGTTGGTCGGGGTGGTCGTTCGCTCCCCCAAACAGCATCAACCAAATTTGTCTCGATTTCTAGTAACGTAATGTCCGACGATTTAAGAAGCGATAACATTGCCATCCATTCGGGATTTGAGTATAAAAAGGGGTCGATTCCAACCTTTTCCCCTGGCTGCAATTTGCTCCGTAGCCATTCTGCTTGTGACGGAGTGTCTTGGAGTCCTGTAATTTATAAATCGAATTTAAAGTTTGAAAATTAATGTGGACTTACGCAGAAACGATTAGAGTTCTGAATTGATAATTTCCCAGTTAGAAAATCACACCATCTTTCATTAAAACCCAGTTTTCATCCATTTGTTGCTCAGCTTGAATGAAATAACGCGCATCCGTCCACAGAAGTGCTTCTTCCTGAGTAATGATCGCTGTTCCAGAGGACCCATCAAAGCCAGACGTGAACGCCAGTCGTTGGTCGCAATCTGCTCGTCGTATGTTCTTATAAATTAAAGGCTGGTTACCCTTTGAAAAAAGTCTAGATTATTTAATCTGTTACTTTACATGATGAGCGTCTGATGAGGGCACAATGTAGGCTGACAAGTTTTCCTGGCCTGTCAGAGTCATATTCAGCATTAGCAGTCGCAATTGCTGCAATATTAGTGTTGTGTTTTTCATTTCTAAATATTTTGAATAAAACAAGAAAGTTAACTGGCCAATTTGGCTGGCAATTGTGAAAATGATTTGATTTTACTTATTTGCAAGTTCTTGTTCACTCTCTAAGTTGATATTTGTGAATTAATTATCATGCAGTCCTTAATCTACGCAGGATTACTTTAATCTCTTTAATCGATATCATTCCTATCACTAACCGTCACGTCATTTGAATGCAGTCAGCTTATGAAACAAAACAGTTGATTTACTTCAGGTTCACACAATCTTTTATTACAGAATCGCAACGAGTCTCGCAGTGTTTGACATAGTACATGGAGATAAGCATAAATATTTTCAGGCGACATGCGTTTTGCTGTTTATCATCTATTTCCATCTTTTTATTTATTTGCACTCTTGAAACTTTGGATTAAATAATCTGTTTTAGATTTTAAAAATCAATGTTTTGTTCATTTTTTGGGCAACAAGTAACCCCTCGTAGAGTTAGTTATGGAAAGGGATCGATGGGTTATTTATTTCAACTTTAGCGAATTCCAAAACTCCACAGCTTTCTTGAAAGGATCATCCACTACCTTTGGTGCTTTTGATATATCTAAATACTTTACTGGCGATTTCGGAGATGCGTCCACTTGTGGCCACTTCACTCCATTCAAGTCCGATATTTTTCTGTAATAATAGCAATCGCCAATCGGGAAGTATGTAAAGATTTGCTTTTATTCGTAATGCTACACACAACCTGAAGTAAGACATACCCGTGTTTCGCAAACGAGACCAAGTTTCGAACTACATCTTTGGAAAACTGATAGTCTGAATCTCCTTGGGATATTTGTTTCCAATAAGGAAGGTTGAAATAATACGAGACATCATCAAAGTGAGCAACTCCTGAGGGAAATTAAAAGGCTTGTGATAGTACAACTAGTTCTTATGCATGATAATAAGTAATAAGAATTTATTTGAAACATTAAAAATCACACATACCTTTGTTCTCGTTGATACCCCTGAAGAATTGAGCAACCCAGTTGAAACCGACGTAAATTCCGAGCTCAAAAGACGGCGGAAGGAATCCCCACTGATTCCACACCAAGTCAGCCAGACTCAAATGAACTGGCTGTTTGAAGCGATAGAGGTACACGGGATGTTCACTAGCTTGAGCATGAGCCACAGCAGAGTTTTGAGTTCCAACGAAATATTCCCGATCTGAGAACAACTCTGTAAACTTGTCCTTATTTGTCCGAGTGACAAAGGGCTCTCCTTCTCCAATCTTTCCGAAGTAAAATTCCCGAATCTTTTGTGGGACTTCTGGCGACTCCGTATTATACAAGAGAAGTGTTTTAAAACTGTCCTCCCAATACTTTTCGAATGTTTTCATCATGGAATTGTTTCGAGTCAAGACTGGTTTCAAAAGATTAAGAGACTTCGTGTAGTTGCTTTACAAAGACCTAATAAATATATGGACTAGGTTTTACATACCATTAGCCAACCCGAGTCCTTCGTCAGAATTTACGCCAATGATCATAGGAAAATTGTTGATAAATTCTCGACTTGATGCCATTTCAACTGGATCACGTGTCAGGAAGGCCTCGTCGTCGTCAATCACTTCGATAGATGGTTTGTAAATACTGATAGGATCAGACAGGAAGTACTAAAAACGAAGATGCAAATAAGAATCGAAATATTCAGTCACCACCATTCTAAGATGCCCTATTTAATTCATTCCAATGTCTTACCACAGCTTCACGCTGACTTTCCACCAACCGTTGCACTTCAGATTGACCCATGCATGCAACCATCGACTCAGTCTTGCTTTTCGTGTAGCATTTCAACTTCTTGGCCAAACGCTTCGCTTGTTCAACAGGTTGTTTGTTGATTGCCCAAGGAGTCAAAGCAGTTCCACTGGACACGACCACTCGATGGAATAATCCTGAAATACGGACAGTGAATAAGTAAAATAAGGATCATAGATCTAAAAAGGTTTTATTGTCCAAATTATACTTATTTACCTGAGGACATTTTTGAGTACATGTGCAACTCGGCACTCACACCACCAGCACTCTGAAAATTCACATCCACATATTTAAGCGTATTTTAGGGAAACGCTTTGCACAAAGCTCCGATTAGTTAAACTTAAAAAATTATTATACCTGTCCGAATAAAGTAACACTCTTCGGATCTCCTCCAAAGTATGCTATATTTTCTTGAATCCATTTTAGGGCCATTACTTGATCCTTCAAGCCTTGGTTTCCTCTTGCATATTTGTTTCCGGCATTCAAAAACCCTGATCCACAAATAAAGATATTTGAAACTCACAACATGCTCAAACAACGAGCAGAGTTATAGACGCTAATTTTATAATTCTTCTTCACTTACCTAACGCTCCTAATCTGGTAATTGAAAATAACATCAAACGTACTCATTAGAAAATCATGTAAACATTATTGTCACAGATCAAAACAACTGACACCAAGACGCACCTGTAATTAACTGTAACCAAAACCACATCTTCGTCCATGAAATACTTGGGTCCATAAGTATTGGCGTCTCCAGAGACAAAGTATCTGCAAAAGTTCAAGCAGAGACTTCTTACTATCATTCCTAATTTGGATGAACATAGAAATACGTGCTGAAGCTTACCCTCCATGAAAATACACCACAACTGGAAACAACGTAGGAACACCACTTGTCTAAATTCAATTTAAAACAATTTTTAGCTCAGTTTTAAGTGGAAGTAAATGGTATTTTTCAAAGCTATACGGTTTTATTACCTTCGGAGAGTACACGTTGAGATAGAGACAATCTTCGCTTCCACTCTTGACTTGTGTCATAAGATCCACTTGAATACACTTGGGTTTGTACTGCGTAGCATCTAACGGCGTTGTATACTGAGGCTTAATAGGCTTCGGGGACTACACAAATCAACAATATTTTAAAATGTATAAATTAAATGATAAATATTTGAAAAAGTCCAGTGTTCAATTACGAACCGCAAATCTCAATTTGCCTAACGGAGGCTGAGCATAAGGAACGCCTAAGAATTCATAAAACTCTCGTCCATCCCGAGAAGTAGATATTTTCCCACGGAGTTTTCCAGCCTTTAATTCTAGTGTGGTCACTTCTCCAGTATGAATGAAAAAGTAATCTATCAAGTAGGCTCCTAACAAAATTCCCACGCTCACTACTATCTTCTTATTTGTGTCAAACATTTTAGCAATTGTATTTCCTACACGAATTTTACAGTATAGTGTAGAAAACCATTCCAAAGAAAACGCTCCAAACTTATTGTTAGTATTATTATTCTTGTCTTTGTACGAATCGCCGTTCTGTCAATTGAAATATATATAGTAGAGACACTTTAAGAGTTACAACAACTCATTGGAAATGATGATGCCAACAATACAAAAATATTCGACAACAGGTTTCTTGAACCACTGCTGCTATATAGAACTTCGCAATCCGGTACAAATGCAAAAAATCAAAAAGGATGAAAAAAGGTAATTTGAATGTATTTCGACATGAGCTACACAAAAAGCAGACTGAAATATATTCAAGAAGATTGTGTAGGCAAAATAATTGTGTGTACGTTGATGCTGTCAGGTATTATAACTATTAAGTAACTGAATGGGTTTGGTAGTTGGTTATAGACTCCCCAACATTACTAATTCCTCTCGTGTTTTATGTACATGATGGTAGAAGACGATTTGATTCTTAGACAAGTTCAAGAGTAAAATTGTAAGTTCCATCATATCACAATAATGTAAGCAGAGGAGCAGGGGATGATGACTTTGGGGAATTCATGGTCCCTCCTCGTATGTCCTCATCATCATAAGAAGAAGTAGCAAATACCTTTTTAAATACATACACGTCTTGATAATACCTTCATGGTACAGGTGTACTACTACCTGTGATTCAATACACATGATACGGGGTGAAGAACCTGTGTTCGGTTGCTTGCAATTGTAAACCCGTTAGGATTCATCCTATAACTTCTTCATATATGCAATTGTCTTCTCGGTCTACCTTAATAGTACACACATTCTACCCAGCCAGTATCATAGACACAGACACTAGAACAATGTGTAGCAACTGGTAAGAAGAATGATATATGTAGACGTAAGGTGTAGTAAATGATACCGCAGAATACAAGTTGAAGACAGCTAAAACGTTGAATGGAACAATTGTGGTAAAAAGTCCATTCAAATTTTCAGATGCTAGAGTTAAGAAAGACACATTAATGCACCCAGATGAACTTACTTGTAGTTGTACGATTATATGCAATACAACAATTATCATGCAACACAAACTGACTGACAGAGTGAAGCCTAATTATTGGCTAGATGAAATAAATTATGCATAGTAGTAGGCTCTATGTATACTTAATTATAAGTAGGTAGTAGGTAGGTAGCATCAGGAGTTTTTTCCTACAATTTGTCATCCAAAATGTCTTGACCATCAGCCATGAATCAAATCAGTCATCCAGTGAAACTATAACTCTGTTGGCTGGTTGATGGTTTTTGACTACGTGTCATTCATCGCATACTTTATCTTTGTCGTGCAGATTTTGACATAATCAAGTGGTTCGCTTAATGTAAGGACATTTTGCTAGCAGGCGTGCTTATGAATGCGTAATAAT
>Ga0194135_10001934_pt1 | contig 12509 bp, 5 predicted proteins | sample LitLau_LLRF_2013_FD_134024 | JGI IMG/M metagenome (GOLD analysis project Ga0194135, IMG submission 134024) | Freshwater sediment microbial communities in response to fracking from North America - Little Laurel Run_MetaG_LLRF_2013 (version 2) | ecosystem: Environmental > Aquatic > Freshwater >... | reverse complement strand
CTATATGGCGGAGTTACCAAAAGATAGGGCGCATTAACTTTTTACCGATATTTGACTCATTCAATCACATTGGAACTTTTATTTGAGAAATTGAGGCTGCTGTGTTCTAAATCAGAATCGCAAATAAATTATACGAAGATTGTGATAAACAATGTGTACTAGAAGCCCAAATTATGGAAATGGTCTGAAGCTAAACTCAGGAATATGCCTCGAAATTTGATCTGGAAATTTTGTATCACTTCATTACCAACTTAAAAATGTATTAAGACAGGAACCCACTATAAAACAGTTGCCAAGTGTAGGAACTAAAAACAGAGATGATTGTAGCAGAAGAATCTTCACCATCAGTCCAAAGTTGCTAACAAATTTGTGTCTCCAGTGTGCTTGTTGAGTGGACTAGAATAATATTTCTTGAGATGCCTATTTCTTTCCCCGCTTGCTCATTCTACCCTCCTCCAGCGCATTTCGCTTTCTCGCAAGTTGATTTGGAAAGAAGATAATCCTTTCCACTGACATTGACTTTTGAATAATGATTAACATAAATTTAAAGCTTTGCCACAAACTCCTGACGCATTTTTATTACTTTGCTAAGAAATTTCTTTAGTGAAGACTATGAGGCAGTAGTTAATGGCTGAGCGGGCAGAGTTAATCTTTTACTTGGCATAAGAATAAAATTAAACAGCAATTAGGCATCTCATTAACTGGAAGCCACAAGTCTTTCTGTAATTAAAAACCATACAAAACTACAGGATGCGTGGTATAGTTTATTCAGACTGATTCCTCCTACTCTTACTCGACATACAACAGCAAATTAGAACTCATCGGCGGAACAAAGCTATACCAACACTTTCTAGCTTCTGACAAACTGGGATCAGGTAATAATTTAAGTAGGAAAGAAGCAAAAATTTGGGGCTTGAGGAATAATTACGATATGCTTTTAATGTATTCGTGTCTCAGAGACTTCTGAGAGAAATTTTGAGCGTTCCGTAAATGGTGATGAACTTGTTCAATACTTTTTGGGTTAGGAGCAGCCCTTTTAAGGGACACTAAATAGACAACCACAAGATACCGGGCACTCCAATTTAGACCAACATTACTCCGCTTCTTCCACATCTGAAAAAAAAAACGATTATATGGTTTTATGCTATAGCGGCATTTTCAATTTGCATAATTTTTCGAAAATCACAAATATGATAATAGGAAACAATATGAAAACCTTTGTCGATATACAAGGACATATTTTTCTTTATTAAAACTTTGAAATATTTTTTTAAAATCAATAAGGGCATCAGTGAATAAAATCCTGAAATTCTATTTAATCTTTTAGATCTGGAGGAACCGCTGGTGAGATTTTGCCAAAATCAAAGTGTTTCTCCCCGAGAACTGCCCTCATTAGTTGCATTTTGTTATTTCTCCTAAAAAATTCAAAACCGGAAACGATAAAAAAAAAATTCTCTAAATTTGGAAAGGCGCCGTGGTTTTTTGCACTTTAGCGGGAGAGGAATAAAGATCTTTGGATTACAATCGACGTATGAAACAGCTCGTGACACACTAGGAATTTCATTCGTATTTTCAGGTCTATTTGAGACAAGAAGAAGAATGTGGTACCAGGCTTACCTTGATGTGGACTCTATCATCACCCTGAGCAATAAGATTTGTGCAATTCAAGTCAACGACAACAGTCCCACCAGCACGCTCACTTATGGGCAACTCCCAAGGGAAGCTCAGTTTCTTGCCACGCAGTTGTTGTCGTTAGATACGTGCACCCCCGGGAACGTAATCGGAGTCATGATGGATCCAAGTGTAAATTTCTTGGTAGCTGTTCATGCCATTTGGCTTACTGGGAGCCCTTACTTGTCTCTTGATCCGTCTTACCCAGCCGATCGCCTTCTCTACATGATTGAAGACAGTGGAGTGAAAATAATTATCACAGAAGAGAACTACATTATTGACGCCAATCTCTTGAGTCAAATGACAGTGGATAGAAACCTGACAAGCATCGTTATCGGGGAGGACACGCTCATGCGCGGGTCGGGCGACATCAATTGGAAGAAGCAACAAAGGTGCGTCAGCACAAACAACAGTAACAAGACCATTCCTAACCTAAACGAAGATGATTTAGCCTATGTGATTTATACTTCTGGAAGTACTGGAAAGCCAAAGGGCGTTGGTTGCGCACATTCCGGGTTGGCCAACCTCTGCAAAGCTCATGCGCTGGACAAAGGTCTCAACAGGACGACGATTCATCTACAATTCGGTAGTACGAGTTTTGATACTTCTGTGGGTGAAATATTCCCCACACTCTTTGCTTTCGGGAAATTGGTTTTTGCTTCAAAGGAACAAAAACTGCCGGGGCCGCGATTGGCTAATTTAATTCGCCAGAATAACGTAACTGATATTTCGCTCGCTTCCTCTATCCTGGGTATGATGAATGAATTTGCGGATAGCCTGGACAGTTTGAAGCGAATTGTACTAGCAGGTGAACCATGTCTGCCAAGCCTAGTAAATCTTTGGAGCAAACCCGGTCGGGTGCTTGTAAATGAGTATGGGCCTACTGAAGCTACCGTTTGTTCCACATCCTATCAAGTCCCTTTTCCGATCAGCTCAGGAGAGACAAAAATTCCCATTGGAAAACCAATCCGAGGTGTAAGGACATACGTGGTGAATGAGAATACGCGAGAAAAATGTCCGCTAGGTGTCGCAGGTGAACTCGCCATTGGGGGAAAAGGGGTGGCAAAAGGATACGTAAATAAACCAGAGCTCACATCTCAAAGCTTCAGACATTTGCCGAGTGTAAACGATTTTTGTTTTCTAACTGGGGATAGTGTGGTAGAAGATCATGACGGGAATTTATATTTTCTAGGGAGATTAGACAGGCAAATTAAAATTCGTGGCTTCCGAGTTGAATTGGCCGAAATTGAAAATATCACCTTACAAATTTCGGGAATTAGAGCATGTGCTGTCAAAATATTTGCAGAAATTGGGGAGAACGGCATGGAAGATAAGGTTATTGTAGCCTACGTCGTTGCCAAACTCTGCAGCACAGCCTTGTCAGCAAAAACGGTTAAAGAATATGTGTCCAATATTCTTCCGGACTATATGGTGCCCAACTATGTGATCTTCCTAGAAAAGCTTCCACTGATGCCGAATGGGGTTAAGGTGGACAAAAACGCACTTCCGCCTCTTCGCCATACTATTTGTAAAGCCCGATTAGAAAAATCTGACATTGTTTGGGATGTGCCAAAAAACAGCGTGGAATGCCTGTGTGGTATATTTGATCGGGGGCTAAATTTATCTGCAGGGACGATTGCCCCTGATGATAATTTTTTTAATTTTGGCGGAAATTCTCTTAAAGTGTGTCAGGTCCTCATGGATATAGAAAAAGCTTTTGGGAAAATTCTACCATCTTGGTCAATTTTCGAAAAGCCGACTCCTAGGAGTCTTTTAACTTTTGTAGAAAACGTGCATTCACTCATCAATGACAGCTTCATAGATTTTAGGACATACACGTCTGTTTTGGAAAAAAAGCTTGAAAATCTCTCAATGAATAACACATGCTTATTAAGGGGAACGGAATTGCAAACGATTCTTTTGACTGGGAGTACGGGATTCCTCGGGTCTCACTTATTGTCGATTCTCGTCAAACACGAAAATGTAGAGAAAATTTACTGCCTTGTACGAGGAAAGGATGATGAAGAGGCATTTGAACGTTTGCATCAAACATTTTCTAAATATCGATTGCATTTTGAAGCGGGAAATTCAAAAGTAGTCTCACTTTGTGGCGATATTTCAAAAGATCTGCTTGGGTTAGAGGCGTCGGAGTATATAAATCTTGCAAGCTTTGTCACTGTTGTTGTTCATACGGCTGGTGATATTAATTATATGAAATCCTACTCGGAATTGCATAATGTAAATGTTGAAGGGGTCGCTCGTCTACTCCAGTTTTCCGCAGTAGGCGTCCATAAAACTTTTCACCATATTTCTAGTTTGAGTATCTTTGGGGCAGAGTACACCCTACTTGGAATTGACCCCGTAGATGAAAGTTATGATATACAAAGGAGTGGAAAAATTTTACGTTTTGAGAATGGATATGTCCAGAGTAAATGGAGAGCGGAATGTTTGGTCGGCATTGCTCGTAGAAGGGGTTTGCAAGTTAATATTTATAGAACAGGAGTTATTGCGGGGAATTCAATTACCGGCATTGGGAACGAAAGTGACTTATTTTCTCGGCTCCTGATGGGTTGTTATCAAATGGGAGCATATCCGGATTTCCCTGATCGATATTGGACAGCATTGCCGGTAGACAATATTGCGGAAATAATTGGACATATTGTGTGTAGCGGGGAAGGTGTGGGGCGGAATTATCATATATGCCCAGATAGGTTGCATGAACCATCGCATAATGAGATATTTGAAATGGTCAATTCTCTTGACTATTGTAATAAGAATCGGATGAAGAAATGGACTGTGGGGAAATGGTTAGATCATCTCAAAACTGTTCAATCAGGGAATGCATTGCATCCTTTAGTTCCTTACTTGACAGAGAAGGTGTACTTTGGGAAGCGTTCTACTCTAGAACTTCATCACCGAACGTCACAAGTTCTAAACAATAATACACACAAGGCTTTGAGTGGTTCGGGAGTGGAATATTTGGATCTGAGCAAGGAGCTACTTAATTGCTATGTGGAATACTTTAATAGTTTAGGCTTAATAGCCAAATGATCTCTGAAAAGTCGATTTATTACATTTAGTGTAATAAAAGCCTAGAGATCAGCTGTGGTATGGTTGTTGGTTGGTGGTATGGCATGCCACAACTTCAGAGAACGAATGAGCAAATTATATACATATATGCAGTGCACTTATTCTTATAGATACAGCGTTTCCACGGCACTCCCCTATATATGGTCTATGGTCTACAGCGCCATGTTGTAATACATAAAGGTATATGATGCCCAGGCATGCTTTTCATTTATATTTGAATAGAAATCTTTAATAAAATTATTCTCGGAATTCCTTGAATTTTACCTTGGTTTCCGTTTATAGTATCCTGTTACAAATATAAAATCATTATTAGTAATCATTGTAAATCAATAAAAACATTTACGTCTTATGTGGCCTATTCATGACAACATCAGGGTAGACCCAAGGGAAACGAACAAGACGACTAAACAGTCGGAAGAATGATGCCAGTTGGAACAAGGCAGGACTGTCCTTCATTAGTTCTTAAACTATCAGTACGACATTTTTTGGCGATAGTTGTAAAAAAAGCTTCTTTTGGGAATTCACCCCTATCTGGAAAACCCAATGAGAAGGAAAGTAATTTGCTCTACCAACCAACACATAAAATAGAGGACTTTTTAATTGGGCACGCGCTAAGGACAAAAAGTCCAATACTTGAATTGCTAGTCGTGGTTGAAATGCCCAACGTCAACCGATTTATCTGTCACTATCTGCATAATCCGAACACCTATGCAATAGTTTAAAAAATGAACACTTGAAAATGAAAATAAAAGCATTTCAGGCGGTGGGTTTGTTGGAATTCTATATTTCAAGGACAAGAGAGATCGGTGCGGGTTGGTCGTTCTGTGCTGAGCAATCCCATCAATCGAATTTTCAGGCGTAACTTCTGGATCCCAAACTATACTCAATATATCATTGAAGTCTGTCAGCCTTTCTCCATCCAAGCTCACTTACAACTTCAAGTGGACCAATCGAGTCATGTTGGACTACTGCGGCCTCGATTCACTTTTCTCTTGCTTCTACCTCCCCGCTCTTAACCGGTAATAAAAGGCAATGTCGCTTCTTCCTCCCCGCTCTTAACCGGTAAAAGGCAATGTAAGTTGAGAGTTTAAAGAAAAACGAAGAGTTGCCGCGAGAGGCGGCAGAATTAACTACCTCCTCCACTTCTCCCTTTTGCGAACTACGAAGCAAAAACGAGTAATCTCTTAAAATCGTAACTCGGCAACCAATTAATACATTCAAAGGTAAATGCTTTTGATGAAGAGAACAGTTTTAGTAATCTCATGTCGTTTTTTACTGTTTTGTCTTGTTCCATAAAAATACTTCGAATGTAACCATGTTTCATTGTAAACAACTGTATTGATTCTGCTTTTAAACTTTCACGCTTATTAATTTCCCTATAAGTCGGGAACATGCTGTCCAGCTAGTATGCAGCATTAGACTAGGAAGGTCCGGATATTACAACTCGTCTTGGCAGCAATCTTTTCAATCGAGAGGAATTCACTTTGACTAATTTAGATCCAACCAACGGATTCTGCACGGAACGTAAGCCAGATCGAAAGAACTCACTATAGCCATCCACAACTTTGAAACACTAATGCAATCCGCAATTCTTTTCCTGTGCCTTCAAAGAGTATGGATAAAATTTTTACTAATATGAAGGCCAAAGCCCACCAAACCTCCTGTCGTCTAAAAGAAAACTGGAAAGCCAATCAGACTGCTTGCATTTCTCTACGTCACTTTTGAACAGCCAATCAGAATGGCAGTGTTTCCGAGCCGGGTATGGGTCGGACCATTCATTTTCCCTGCTGTGTCGTTAAACCTATAACGTCGAAACGCCGAGTTCTATCTTGAAGAGTTGAGCAATTCTAGCCAAAGTTTTTGATAGGATATTTCAAGATTTTTAAACAAAACGTAGCAGGCGCCAACAATACGTCAAGTTAGGCAGTTGATTTTAATTTCTATTTATAGTTTGAACCCGCTGAGTTTAATTAATTAATGGCAGGATTCTGAAAAGTGCAAGGTGATGGATAGGCGATTTAATTGTGGTAAACTCTTAAATGTTTACAAAAAAGAGTTGCTCACGCATGGCTAGCTCAAAACCGTGCCGAAAAAATATTCTAGACTTTTCGTGCTTTAATCGCTGATAACCTTCACCTTAAAAAAAGGCTTATCACAGGTTTCAGAGTAGTTCAACAAATCTTTTAGTTTTAAGATAATAAAAGCTACCATGTATGCTTGGTAAAGTGTAAGCTTGTGCGGGGTAGAGCAGACTATGTCTACGTGAAAGGACGGATACGTTCAAGTAGTCTTCAATAAAACAAGAATTTTGATGCGTTGAATGCAATCTTTGTTTTCATTTAAAGGCAATAATTGGCCAAATTTGAAATTTTATTTGAAAAGGATAGGCAAACAAAGTTGGAACCAAGCCTCGTGTCAATAAAAGTCGAATACAGGGAACACATACAATGAACGTACGTGACAGTTTATTTTGTTTTGTCCTTTTTATCAGCCTGCGGAGATCTCACATAAAACTGTTGGTCCGCATCGCTGGCGCTGCAAGTGCCAGTTGTAACTCCGACATCATTTCTTTCTAAACACAGTCCACTTTTTTTGTTCTTCAGCATGAATGGGCTTTCACTGTATTCCCAGTACTGATAATCTTTGTTTGGAGAGGTTCCACATGCTTCGTGCGTGACAACGCCATTCTTGCTGCCTGTCAAGCAGTCTCCAAATTTGACGTTTTTATACAAGCCTTTCTCCCCTTTGGTCCACATTTGGCGGTCGGCAAAAGGATGTCCGCCATCAAGGCGATCGAGCAATAGAAGTTTACTAGAAGAAGATGAAGCATAGAGCAGTTTGGCTTCAATCCCAATGAAATACTTTTTCGCTTTTTGTGCATCCATGGCGCTGGAAGTATAGAAAAGTAACACCATACCAGCAGCAATCAGAACACTTTTCATTCTTATGTATGTGTGAATAGGTGATTCTTGATATGGAGGAACGGGGCTGTTTTGGAGCTGTATGAATTATATAGAAATTTTTAATGAATGTAGACTTCACTTTTAAAGAAAATACATGGAAATGTGTCACTTACCCTGGAAATGCTTCGTTGCAGCAACGTAGGATTGGTCCTGGAATACTAAGAATAGAGAGACTTTTAGTTCTAGTTTTTATATCCACTTAGCCCGAGGACGATGGTTTAAGGAATCAGGTTAATGTACTCGTTAGATTCCAAGCAGTGCTCCAACTCGCAGCGAACACAATTCGGAATGAATTATTTGTGACTTGTGATTGATGGATTGGGGCTGTTCGCTTTCTAGGATTCATTTTTAAAATCGGCTTAACCTGAACTATGGCTTGAAGAAAGATACTTGCAAGAAGTTAATATTCTTAAAATGATTAGTGATTTAAAAATTTAATGAAAAAGACTCGGAAACGTTGAGACGAAGCGTGCACAGACACTGTTTTACGTACTACAGGTTAAATTTATCTAACTTTATCTCCCTTACAGAAGCTCCAAAATTCCTGACCGTTTATTCACCTTTCTCCGTAATTGGCTCTGCCACGGAGGCATCCAGAACCTTCGCGAACTTTTCCTTCTTCTCCGTCTCTTGATTGGCTTAGCCACAGGTTGACGTTTCCTATAAATTCAGGATTCTTCCGTTTTCCTCAAAAACATTCGCTCTTTTACTCGGTGACAGGGCGAAACCCTTGTCAGTCGAGAACTCAATTCTCTTCAAAAATTCAGCAACTTGTATCTCCACGGGAATCCTTTAATTTCCGATTTCAATTTTATTTCATGAAAGTACCCTGCATATCCACATTCCGTGGCAGGTTATTACACTCCGGATCGCGAGTCATATTTTTTGTAAGTAATGGTCAAAAGAGAAAGAAAAAAAAGGTGAAAGATTGTAAGGAATAATTCCGACGAACGTTAATTTCCGACACTGGTCCTGCAATCCGGAATCCAGCGTTTCGCCAAACCTGCTGCTGCTCTTGTCATCCTCACCGCCATCATCCGTCTGCCATCAGTCTGAGTATGCGTGTGCGTAAAAGAGTCACTCATCCAGTAGTAAGAAGGTCATATTCCCGTCCGGGCACTTGAGGTAAATTCCAATTCGGGTATTCGTAAGGTCAGAGGTTTTAGTTTAGAGTTCGTTGTATATGCAAACGGTACAAATAAGTTACTTTATAACTTGCACAAATCAGATGAGTTTAGGGTGCTTTTGATAATTTTGGGATGATAAAGTCTATATTGGGCGTCAGTTAGGGTTTAACTAGATTGAGACAAAGTTTTTGAATTTTGGATTAACTTTGGGTCAATTAATTCACACCCCTGAAAGTGAAAGAATTAGTTACCAACTCCCAAGGTAAAAAACATAATTCCAAGAACAAAAATTAAGATTCTTGGGTTTGATTGACAGTTGCAACATACTTACATTGGATTTACTACAATCGACTATACTTGACACGAGGCCTAACCTAAACTACCTAGACAGGCAGTAAAATAACTAGGGAACCGAGAAGCTCACGTCAGGCATTTTTACATCATTGAAAGTAGAGACGGAACAGGTGACCTCATTTAAAGTTTTAATAACTTTTAGAGAACTACAATAATTAATTTCACAAATTGATTTATTGATTTAGGACAAAATTCAGAATTTCAAAGGTATTCGGTTTCGGTTTAGTAAATCATTGTATATTCTTGCTAACATTGGCAATTCTACACAATTGGCTTCGAATCAATCGTATTTACACTGTAAAAAATTTGACTGTACTGACAACCAATTCTGCATTCAAAATTTCACAATCATCCTTTTCTCTGGAAGTATGGAACCTGATGTGCTGGTAGTATGCCGAAAAATATCTGGGTATTATAATCCATTTTCCAGCAAACCGTTCAGTAATGTGGTGCGGCCTAATAAGTGGTAAACAAATAGGAACAGACCCGGAGAATTGTAATATGCTTGGCACGCAGCGCTGAGGCTGAGCTTTAATTCACAAGTTAGTCAATGAGGTACAAAAGAACAAAAGAAAAAACTTATGAACTTGGGTTGCATCGTGACTAGAATCGGAAACAAAGTTCTTTTTAGTTCCAAAAACTCAAAATCTACTCTTCACTTTTTGAAGAGAAAAGACTCCTAAAATGCCCTGCCAATCCCTTCTAATGGGAGCCGTGCCGTGGAAATACCTATGCTTATTTTCATTAATATGTACCTGACTTCATTTTAAAAAGTTCTTATAAGTTTTAGACTTCTCCACATTTTTCTGCGCTTACGCGGCACAAAATAATATAAAGTCTAATCTTTCGCAAAATTAACGATTTCTTCCGGAATAGCAAAAAGATAGGGTACGTGGAGAAAGAGCGAGCATCGTTTCATCTGAATCTCTTTAAGTAAAATCGGGTTGCACGCAAACTATCAGCTTGCTGTCTGACGGCCTCTTCTTCCGACGATAGCAAACAACGTCGGATGCAGCAGATGTATCCAAGCACCAGAATCATCAAAATCAAAATTATTAAGGGAATGACGATCAGCCTGTGGGGTTTCACAACAAAAGTATTTCATTACTGCTCTTTTTTGCTTGCTCCTTTCTTTACAATCCAAGGGTGGGTTAATCTTGACAAGAATGCACTCTCACAACAATTCTAGATTAATCTCAATACCGATCTTAATCCTGAATTCTTTATTCGCTATAAATTCCATTCTAAATTCCAGATTAATTGAAAAAAAGTATAATTGTTGGAGTGGATTATTTTTTCAGATTAATCTGCCCTAGGATTTAGTTTGTATAAATCAATTTCAATTTAATTAATCTTACGGTGAGGAAAAATCCAACAATACAACTGGCTCATTAGAAGCCCCAGCGCCACGTCCACGACCTGCCGATGCTCCTGTCACCATTTTGACTTTTAAAAGTGGGGAATAATGAAGTGTCAACAAACATTATTGAAATCCATAACGCTTTAATGAAAAATTATGGACATTATAACACTGGTTACGTTTAACTTTGCACGGTACTCGTTGTAAAGGAGTGTTGTGAAACCAAGACTTTCTAAAATAAAACCCCGAAGAGATATTGCAGAATCCTTGTTTCGGTTTAAAATTAGACTCGAAACTCCATCGTCTCCTAATACACTTCTCATGGAGCAGATTCCTCTGGATGTTACACTATATTTTGTAGCAGTGCCAAATAAGTTGAAAGAATCCTTTGCACCTGCATAGATATGCAGCAGCATTTTTTGTAAATGTAAATTTTTGCAATGATTAAAACGTCATTCTATTTCTATTTGTCTCTTCTATTTGTTTGTATGAACTTTACAGAGATTCATTTAAGAAACGCCAGAAAAAGCGTTTTCATTAAAAAAAAAAAAAAAAAAATAAAATAAAAAAATAGAGTCCTGTACCACTTTTTCTTACTTCTCCGTGCTTTCAACTCATTTAAATCGTCATTCTTCAATTTTTTTTTACTTACTCACTACACTTTCACTTACTTCAAGGCTAGCTTGATTCTGGTCTGGCTTCCTAATTGAACTCACTTATGGAATGCAAATTAAGCAAATTAGAAATAAGGCAATATATACAAGCACCTCAACTTCTTTACTCATTACAAACTACGTTGTCATTCTAAGAAACCTATAATCGAGTTCACGTGTGACTGTCTGCGGTTTGTCACGAATTTTTTCCTTTTGTTTTCCATAGTTTATTTTACGAAAGAGAACCCCGTTTTCCCTTTTCTAAACCCAATTTTATTCAATATATTTAGCAATGAATTCAATGGTAAATTTGACTATGGCTAAACATGGTCTGTTTAAGTTGAATACTAGACGTTAGGCAAAGGAGCGCTTGAGTTGATCGAATTTCATGATCGAAAACATGGAAAGAGCAAATTCGACTCAATGCACTCCTTTGCCTACTAGCTAATGTCTAGAAAGTTCAATCTCTCCAGTCTTAGCAAGGAAGACAAATTGAGAGGGTCGTATCTCCGTCGCGAAGGGTCAAAAAAGGACCAATTGTTTAATTAATTCGGCTCCTTTTAGTGAAATTTTTGTGTTCATAGGAATTCACCGAGTACGTTCCAGTAGGGTGCATATGTTGTTACGGTCAATTTTAATTAGTTAAAGTTGCTTTTCAAACATTCCTTTTGAATAAATCTACTTTAAATTATTCAACAAGGGATTGTGAGCGCATTTAAAGAAACGTCGATTTACATTAACAATTAAAGTTAAATCTTAGTCTGAAATGTGGATTTTATTTTTCTACTCATCATCAGTTAAAGATAACCAATTAAGTTGTGAATTGTTGTTCTTGGGTGGAGTTTGGAGTCTGAGAGAAAGTTCTCCCCCCGCAATCTCATTCTCATTTTGCATTTGTTGAGATCCAACCGTTTCCCAACTTCCTTTTTCCTATTTATTTTTTTGGTTTGAGTGTCAGGATTACGAAATGGGAACCAAAAGTGAAAGGAGGAATTTCATTTACCCTACTAGCACAAATATATATTCTGTTAGTTACGACGAGAAGAGGGGTGACCAATTGCTTTACTAGCCTAGCGAGAGAATTGGGAATAATTAGGATGATTTTGATTAACCTAATGATCTACGCTGGGCTTCACATTTTATATTGTTACATTATTTTTCATGGCTGTGACAATTGATCCTCGAATTTTCATCCTCGGAAGCGACAATTTGGCCTCGAATTTCATCCTCGGAAAGTGACAATTTGGCCTCGCATTTCATCCTCGAAATGCACTGTGGGCCGAGTGGTGTT
>Ga0194135_10001933_pt1 | contig 12523 bp, 7 predicted proteins | sample LitLau_LLRF_2013_FD_134024 | JGI IMG/M metagenome (GOLD analysis project Ga0194135, IMG submission 134024) | Freshwater sediment microbial communities in response to fracking from North America - Little Laurel Run_MetaG_LLRF_2013 (version 2) | ecosystem: Environmental > Aquatic > Freshwater >... | reverse complement strand
TTTTGCTGCTGAAGACAAGATTTTTTCTGTTCATTCTACTAAATGTTTAAGTACGGTCGTCGCCGTAATTTCGGCAAAACAGCTACACCACGCCCTTAACACAATAATGATGACCCGAACCTTGCCTGAAGCGTTGTAATTGGCTCACACACATGCATACACACACTCCTGCCTGCCTCTTTCTTGGTGGTGGAACAATTGTAAGGATAATTTCTTTTACAAAGTTCATGACATGATTGTTCCTTTCGTTTGGTCCCATCTTCCACAATTCTTCTTGTTGGTAAGTCTTCTCCGGTAATTAAACCAGAGAGATTTTAAGAAAATGAGTCTCACCTCTTTTCATTTCCCGACCACTTTAAAAGTCACGACTTTTATTGTTTCATCCGTAGTTTAGTACCAAAGGGTACATGCCGAATAGGAGATATGAACGAAAGATGACTTGGTTCCATCTAAAAGTATCATAATAAATGGGAGACAGACAGGGCTGAACTAAATGCGACTGGCTATGTGTGTGTGTGTGTGTGTGTTGCACTCATTGGAGTGAAATAATAAAACCTCTTCATAATCAAAGATGGGCTCTGGAGGAATTATTTTATGCAACCTTTCAATTAACGTGTCTTTTAATGATTTTCTATTCGATCTGTGAGAAAACCGGTAGCTCAACCCTTTCCAAATAATGTGGAGATTGATGGGATGACATAAATGTGTACGAAAGCAGAACATACAGCCGATGGATGGATACCCTTCTTGGTCAACAATAAAAGAACTGCATAATATATTGGGCCTTATATGGATCTGATTATTATTCTTTCGTGTGTATTCACAAAGCAAGTCAAAGAACAACAGAGGCAGCCCAGGATGGATATAATGAAATGTTGACTTCTGCTTCTTGTTGATTTTGTCACATTGTTGTGTATGTTTGCATTGTGAGGGAACCATTGTTGGTGCACACGAAGGAGAGGACGATGTGGCTGATGATAAGATGTAATTATACAATTGTAAACCAAAATAATGTAGGCGGATGTTATAGGCTAATCATCTCGTTTAGAGGGATTAGTAGAAATCGCGTTGTAATTGTACAATACTATTCAGCCACGGCGTCTTCTCGATCTCTTCGCAGATTCGAAAGTTGCACGTTGCCCCTAAAGAAGTTCGTAGTGTGCATTGTCCCATTTCAGCTCGTACAACATAAAAAGGCATTGTTTCTTTCAACAACAGGCAAAAGAATTAATTGAATCTTATAACAGACAGACTCGTAAATGCGGTACATATGGAGCTAGGAGAAAATACTCTGCAATAAAATCACACAGAAAAGCCAACATAGGAGCTGTTTTCAGGCTGGAGACGGATGTGTGTATATAGAGATGAATTGCCATCCGCCTCCAAGATGATGTTGATGGATTGGCGAAGGTGTGAATAAGAAGGTGCCGGGTGACTTCTCTTACTGTGACAAATATGGTGCTCCAAAGCATGCGAAACTGACACATTTTATTGACGGGTGAACAATAAGATAACATTAATCTCGTGGCTTTTTTCTTGAATGTACATAACGGCTGTCTCTTGTAAAAAGCAAAAATGACAGAGAACAGAAATACCAACACCAACTGAACCTGAAAAGCTTGCAAACGAGCAGTGAATATGTCCGCGTAGGTAATAGTATGCATTCTCAAACACCCATTTGTATCAAGAACCATTACACGTATATGAATATTGATTCAAACTTTACATCATGTCGAGAGAAAGTCAATGTCCCTTGATGTCATTCCGCATAACATTCATCTGGACTGGAAGCTTTCTTCAGGTCTCGTCTCGCAATATTACTCAATACCTAATTGAAAAGCTTTCTATTGTTTTCTTATCAAATAAACAGTCACCTAAAATGACTTTTAATGTAATACATCATTCTAAGAAAAAGTACCATTTCAAAAACGAAAAACAAAGTTGGCAGTAAATCATCGAAACGAGCATCTTAGGAGGAGAGACCGATGCCAACTCCAGTCCGTATCATCAATGCTATTACAAGCCATAAGGTCTTTTTAAACCACAACAATAGAAAGTAACGAATATGGGAACCAAAAACACTTTTAGCTTTCTTTCTACTCTCTTCGCTTACTTATACATTCAGAATTGGTGTCTTCTCTCTCTCTGTGATACATTCACCATCATCTCAAGTACCAATATTTTTCTGTATTGGGCACATAAATCTACACTCACTTGGTTTGTGTCTGCTAGATTTTTTGTTTCTCATCAAAACCATCAGCACAGCACAAGTAAGTATTACGCAGGTTATTTCTATTCCCATTGCTATATTTATTACCAAATGGATGTGTCGTCTAAAAGACGTTATTTATGTGTGTGGGATCCTCACTCTCTCTCAGTGAATTGAATTGTGATTAACTTTTGTACTGTGTGTTCAGAAGAGACGTTCGCTAAATAAATGTGCATTATTTGTGTACTGTGAGAGAGTGAGATGACAAGATATTTTTAACAACAGATAACTCATGAGATATAGTTATTCTTCTGTGAGTAGCAGCAGCTATGGAGGAAAATAAGACAGCATAATAAAGTATTTGTATGAAGTATGCGAAGGAGAGTGTGGACTGAAAATCCCGAGGAATTTATTGATACAACATGTGATCATAATCATCTTGTCGCTTATTCTCCAAATGAAATCCACATGATAGGCGAACAATATGAATGTAAATACTCACTGCATGACAAAATAATACTATTGATTGGACATCTTTTGTGTGTCAGACATTCTTGATGTGCAATTTGTGTTTGATTCATTCACTTCTTATTCGTCTCAAAAGGGTCGTTACTCGATCTAGATTTTTAAGCGGACACAGAAGAACATGTTATTCAAAGAACAAATAAATGCGATATTCAAGTCTCCCATATGTATATGTCTCATTCCAATGTACTTTTAAAGTACCCTGTGAGTATTCGTTTAAAATTAAGTATACCCGGTTTCTCGTATGCTGAGATGTAAGAGAACACTTCAAATCAATTTCGTGAGAAAAAGTTAAGTAAAATAAGGCTGTTTAATGGAGAGTCCCGATGAAGGAACTGACACCCGAGTTTTATTGAAATATCTTCCAATCAGCACTTATGATACCAGTTGAATAACAAACAAACCTTGTGGCATTAAAAGAAAAGACCTTTGAAGTTTATTTAACGCAACGTGATGAAGAACGGTAATAATTTGTAGGAGAGAAGAAGATGGTCTTCTTAACTTCATATCCCATCCGAACCATTACCACATGTAGACTCTGTGTTATTATGTAAAGAATTCCTTTTGTTATGAATGGGACGGTGGTTTCCAAAAATGGACACATTGTTTTTTGTCTTCTTGTAACCCCATCCTTTACCTTTGAATCTGACTTAGAGGCTTCACTGCTCGTTGTAATTTATTTTCAGCTTCGCCCGAAAAGGACATGCCAAAATGCAATGATCCTGCAATATCCACATTCTAATTGTACATAATAACTCCACACTCTTGCCGGACTGTATAGCATGATGATCATCACGAGTGTCCTTCGTGTAAATGTGAATACCCTCTCTTAAGTTATCTTTCAAACTGTGTGTGTATCTTGTGTACAGCTCCAAATCACTGGCATCTTCTTCTTCTACATCTCTGATAAAAATCAAGTGCACTGACTTGACTTGCTTCCTCTCCAGGAAATTCGTTTTTTGTTGCCCACACACCTCTTCTTCTTCTACTATTAAGCAAACACACATCATTTTTCTCAAAGACAAAATACTGTCGATTCATTGTTGAATCAAACACACAAACACACTCTTTTTCGTGTGGCTTTTGTTTTTAAATTGGAGAATAGAGATGTTATATGTCTTTATGTTGAAGAGAGTAGACATGACTGGCGTAATTTCTAACAATAAGTAACGATGCGCAAATCTTCTTGACTTTATATTTATTTAGCAAATACAGTTTTGTGTGTTCTTATAAATATAAATAAAACTGTGTATATTTGGTTTACTTTGGTCTTCAGCATGCATGATCAAGGGAAATTTCCTATCAAACTCCGGAACGAATCGCAGCAGTTCTTTGAAGAAGGGAAAGTCGTCGTCGTCTCACCACGAGCCAGTTTTATTTTATAGCTGTAGCAGTAGATTCATTCAATAATTCTACAAAAATGATTACGAATTTATTGCTAGAAACGAGTACCATATCTCTGCGTGATAAAAGTCCCTTCCTTCTAGTTTTCCTGCTTTTATTCTCTGTCCACTTGATCATCTTCTTCATCGTACACTTCTACTCAGAGAGTGTAAAAGCCAGCGTCAGGATTATTATCTTAAGTAAGTAGGTTTACGCCCAAGGAATAAAAAAGTTATTTTTATTAACATTCGAAACTGCCCACCCAGCACTGGAATTTTCATACGGCAGTTAACACTACGTAAACTGGACAATGTCAGACAGTCCTCAGTTTTCAAAAAGATAAACTATCTTTATCACATTCTTCACAGAAAGTTTAACTTACTCTGTCAGAGTTATTTCGCTATCTTCACCTCATTCCAATGAGTTATATTATATAGAGCTCATTCATCATCATTTCGAGAACATTTGACAAAAACAAATAGACTAATTCTTTCTAGGCTCTCTGATACTGAGACTGCGTATAATGATAAGTCTATAATAAAATATTACACAGTCACGGACATTTTATGGATGAATAATATACAAAGCTTCTTTATGATTTATCATACTCTTTAATACCATTCCATCCATTCCATTTTGTATCTTAAACCAGTTCGGTTAAAAGTCTGGAACCAATTCCATTTTTGTAATTCTTCTGTTCAATAGCTACTGATCTGGTTTTTTGATTTAAATAACGTAAAAAACTCATTGCATTCCATGATTACACTATATGATGTTACTTTCTCCTCTAAAATTCCACAAACTAAGCTTCGAAACTTTATCTAAACGTGCATTTGATCATTTATCTATTAAACAGGTAGACATAATCCATGGCCAATTTTGGTCTAAATAAAAAACAAAACCCACCCTAGTTCTCCCAACAAACGTGTGCTGACTTTGAGTGCACATCTATTAATTCACTTAAGTATTTGGATCATCCCATAAACAAACCTTTTGGTTGGAGGGCTATCTTACACTCTAATCTGGAATCCGGATTGCAGCCCTAAAAAGAAATGCACACAAACGTTAAAATTCAATGCATCACTTTCGAGTACCCGTGCCTTGGTACTTTTAAGTACTTGAACTACTTGAATATTCAAAGCAAACTAAAGATAAGATTTCACAGTGAAAGTAGTAAATTGTAGAAAAATCGAACCCAACTCCTCCCAAAGTAACAATAGATTTCACCAACTGCACACAAATCAAGAGGATAAACAAGCCAAAAGAAAATAGGGTGCAATCTCCCGTGTAGCTTCCATTTATCTACTACATTTCAAATATCTTTCAATCTTATTGCCTCAGCTATTTCCAGCAGTCAAGTGCTCATTCTCAATTTCTACTCGCAATCGAAGGAATTAATGAGCCTCCTGGTTTTGCTAGTCAACTTGTATAATATGCATTATACGTGTGGGTCCTATTTCCCAATAATTTTGCTTCCGAATCTTTAAATCTCTGAATCTTAGCCTTCAGGTCTCTATAAAGCAAGAATCTCGCACACACACACACACGGTAAGCAGCAATCTGACGCTTAGGTACAATAGAACACCACGATCCTCGAAGGTTTCAAGATGTATCTTGAATATTAAGTAGAGGCAGTATGTAAATACATTTTTATAAAATGCAAAGAAATATTACACGATTACGATAAAGTGATAGTTAAGGTTAAGGCCAGTGAATCATCCGACAGGCAAGTCAATGAGACTGAAACAACACACTCATATCTCTCTTGTCTTCTGTTTCACTCGGATAAATTATTACACTAGCCACGACTTTTCATTTACCATTGAACGTTCGATTGCAGCCGATTTATGGAGTTGAACTCTCCATATACACTGCCAATACAAAGTATATGCCTTATACCTATTATAATTAATTGGCCGGAGATTTAAAGTAACACTTAAGACAGAAGCTTTACATTACACATGGGATGAAATCAGGAGTAAGCATTTTGTAACAAACCTTCATTCATCAAGCGGAATAATTTACTCTTACAGATTACACACAACAGCATCGTCCTAGCAAGCACCCAACCTGTTGCCAGTGAGTTAACATCCTCTCTAAAGACTTTGACGCACTTCGTGAATTATTATGACACAAAAGTGCACAAAATATCGCTGTGCGTGGGTTTTTACGGTGCGAAATAGTCGTTATTCTTTTTCCTTGAGGTAATTTAAGACATCAGATAGTCTCTGATAGCCTGGCATTAATTTATTCACTCAAGACTTTTAAATACCAGTTTCCTACTTCTTTTGAAAGTATCACACTTCATCCCTCTTTACTTATCTTGTCGTGGCTTTCTCTATGTAAGGGATTCTTAATCCTCATTTACTCCAAATTCTCAAGCAGTCTGTTATTTAAACTTGTTGAGCAATAAGGAGTGTTTAATAGTAAGGCTTGAGGGCAAAACGAGATAAGCGTGTGCTTATTTCCTCATGTAGCATTTGATGGGAATCCTAGGCACGAGGAATATTTATAGGTTGATTCTGACTTCTAATAAGGTCAAAAAATGTAATTTAAGCTGCCACTGTGTAATCGAAGTCGTTAGTCTTCTAAATTTCCTGGTCACAATTTCACAAACGTGTTCTGCTTATTATTGTAAAGTATGCACGCGAGCTATAGTCTCCTCCTCTTGAGGAAATGTTGTAGAGGTGGATTACTTAATAAATAAACTATAGACTTAATACGTGAAATTACCCAAGAATTATAGTTTGATAAGAATTTTATGACAATTAGGGAGGAGACTTGAAAGGTAAAAACTGAAGTGTTGATTACAGTTAATCGAGGGCATTATTCGCATCGTCTTCCTTGTTTTACATACTCGCATGGATATAACAATAATTACATTAGTCATGTGCATATGCATACCTGATAAATATAGCAAGATCAAGATTATATTCCAAATTAGTTGGGTATAGAAAAGCATACGTTTCAGGGTACAACGCGTCAGCAAGATATTCCTCATCATCATCATCATCACAAAGCTATACGTATATGCACAGCTGTCCTGATTGTGGTGGAAGTTGTGGTGGTTCCTCTAATCAGTGTCAAAAGTTGCAGCACAAGATAAGTGAGCAGAGAACTCAGATTTTTATCGCGAGATTGAAACCGTCATTGAACAAAATTGAAGATTAATTGGTTAGAAATGCTTAATATATGTGCGTGTGTAATTAGCACTCCTTATCTGGGGACTAAAATTAATGGGCAATCAGGGCAAACAACTTGTCTGCTTAATTTACCCTTTTCTTCCTTTGTCCACAGGAAGACGCATTCACCAGTATTCATCACCACATTCATTGTAGCCAATAAAAAGTACCTCTTTTTGTCGTCTAGCAGAAGTTACACACACACACACACACAACAGAATATAATAATATTTTGCTGGATTACTTATTCATTCAAAGACTCACGAGAAAAGTCTTCTTTTTCCGTTTATAAAGCAAGTTTATTCAGTAGCCACAGGTATATTTCGACAGTGAAATATTCTCTGTATTTATGCAGATGTACCTGAATCATTTATACGGAAGTTTTTGAGTTTATATATTGTAGGTTTCGTTTGGATTGAATTATGCACTGCTGACATTTAACAAGTTATACTGTAATTAAAGTACCTTTATCACGAAAGTAATTTAGATTGAGTGAGCTAGAATTATCCGAAAATAAACTCCAGATTATTGGTGTTGATTCATTAATTCCAAGTACAAGAATAATGGGACACTAAATACCTTCAAAATAAACTAATTGATCAACCTACAAGCATTTTGAATACAAAAACCTTTGTGCATTGATGTTCTTCATAAAATTCGATCGATTGTTGCATAATCATTCGGGGGACTAAGTCTTTCTGTGTTGATTGTAATGTAATATACAAGCTGTGTGTGCATGCTGTTACTGTTAACATGTAGCGTGTAATGTTTCGCATAAATAACTCCTTTGTTTCCTCACACACTGATTTTTCCCTTCTACCGTATCTCGAGTCATAGTCAAAGATTAAGGGCGATCAAAAGTCACATTTGAATATCTGGCTTTCGTCTTGTCTTCTTTGATCCTCGATTTTATCTCAATGATTGGACAGTCTATTATTTGATTCTGCTAATTATCTCAATTGCCAACTGAGAAGCTCAGCAAGCAAGCACTAAACCACATCCCACTCTATCTAATCAGATATGATCCTGTCCTTTCAAAATTTGAGATAACTTTTGACTGACACGCATACATGCATAAATATAGCAACATAAGAAGATTATTATTATATAAAGAGTTCCACTCTGTACACACACGAGCAATGAACATAAACCAAAGATAATAATAGACTAGAACTGTTAACCTGACGTCGTACGTTCATATAAAATAAGTTTGACACTGAGCGAGTAGAAGAACAGAAGAAAACTAGAGGAAGAAATGGAAGAATAAATTTAACTGTGAACATCCCATCATTGGCCATCAAGGCACATTATTATCTTGGATCCATCCCCACGAATCCATTCTTCAATCATTCATGCACGATAAATTGATGTTAATTTTATGACAAATTGCCAATCCTAGCCCAATGAAATTTATTTTATTGTACAAGACCTCCAAGAAGATTAAGTGAGTGAGTGGGATGATTCTTAAAGGAAGTTAAGTGTCCGTTCTGTAGTTTATGTGTACAAATGCATTTAAACTTTTGGTCAAAGAAGCAAAGCAGCAAAGCCCTTATAATTTACTTTATATGCGTGCCTGTAACAATAACCATCACAGCAAGGATGAATTTAAAATGAGAATAAAAAGCTCTCAACTTATTATTACAAATCACAGTAAAACGAGCGTACTGAAGACTAATGGTCGACTAATTGCGCGAGAGTTTTTATTGCAAACTTATTTTTCTTAAGGAAGAATATTATATACTTACAGCAAGAAGTGACACCCCTCTTTAGTAATTTATTTATTTATCACTTCTTACACCTCGACGATCTTCTCCTTCACCGTGTTCTTGTGCCCATCACCTTTGTCCTAAATTTTCGCCTCACTCATCCAATAACTTTTGCAGAGAATCGCATTCTAATTTCAAAATAAATCTAATCTCATCCAAGGAAGTAGGGCAACGCGTTCATCCTTTAATGTTTACAGACAATTAAATGACTCTGCAACAATTGCATGCATAAAATATCGTTTTATGTTTTGAAGAACACAACAACTCTTCGCCGGTATTGTAAATCCTAATGATAAAAGCTGAATGATGGTACGAGGTGTAATGTAAAGTGACAGCAGCGTGAGTTGTGTAAGTTTCGTTCATTTAAAGTGGGTTATAGTCATTCGATAGTCAATAGGCCTGGTTTCCTCCATTTATTTAGCAAGAACACGATCTTTGCTGTTGTTGGTTTAAAGGGAATTGTTGTTGATAAGATGAGCGACTGAGCGACAATATATATATATATAGTCGAATAGTCGTCGCCATTTGGCTCACGGGGCTTCTCCTTGTACCACTAAGATATCAGAAGCAATCAATTTTTAGTCGAAGAAGTCTTCTGCATACATTATATGCATACAACACGTGATGGGTTGTCTTCATTGTAAGATATTGGAGTGAGAGGTGGAATGTGAGAGCAGAACGCAGGATTGGATGGGAATTGAAAAGCCATTATTCATTCATTGCGAAATCTCTTCACAAGACACGATTGGTTGATGATCCGTGCGATTCCTCCGTCAGGAATAAATTATTATTTTGTGCGCTGTTAGCATAGAAGTAGCTTTTTATTTACTTAACACATCCTCGTACGTATCACTTTGTTGGGACAGTAATTATGGCAGAATTAACTATATGACGCTTGTGGCGATCATAGTCTCTATTGAAAGACTTTCAACCGAACTACAGAACTATAGACTTCTGCAGGTGAACAGAACACATGAGTGTGTGTGTGTATATACACTTCGTGAACAATATTTCATAAGTCTCTCATCGGTGGTACTTTATGAATATTGTGGAATTCCAACCTTGTATTCAGTACGTTGAAAAGTTCATTCATTAATTGAGAATATTCTACACACACGAGAACCTCGCAGTAATTATTAAATATTACAAGGATTGCCGGTGAATGTTCTTTGAGAAGAAGTTCTTCAAAGATCTTTTACGTGGCTTATGGCTTATTTAAACGAAGGATTAAATTCCTTTAGAAAGGTGCTATAAAAACCTTTGAGATGTGTTCTATACAGAGAATAAGTGTATAAAACATGACCAACAAACAGTACAATAAGTTACGTTCATTTAACGGAGGTTAAAGCGGTACACACATACACTGAATAGTTTATAACATAAAGGGTAATGTTTTCCACACCAGACTTGATTGTGTTTCAGGTCATCGTAAATATTTTATGAGTTTCAGTACACCGCGTCATCACTTAAACTAATCAGAATGAAAGAGAGAGAGAAGGTTATTATGAAAAATCGTCACTGAAGAGTCCCCGGAAGGTGTGTGATCTTATTAAAACAAGATGAGAATTGACAGAGCATGAAATCTCGTCGTAGTGGATGTAGGTTAAGAGAAATTAAAAGACTAGGTGAAGACTCAAAGGGTAATCATATAAAGGAGAGACACTCGTGTATAATTTCTTTCTTGGTCGATTGAATGAAATAGCATGACATTTTAACGTTTATTACACTTATCATTATTATTATTACCATCCTTGCTTTCATTTTCCGTTCAGATCTCTTTCCTTGACTTGATTTTTTTCGAGAGGATTCCTTATAAGGAACCTTTGGGTTCTCTTTTTGTACTTCTCATCATGTCATGAGTACACTGACTTGAGTTTTAGTCCATCATTCTACAAGATTCAAACGTTGTTCGTGAAAGTCTACTACGACTACACTTCCATGAGGTGTAAAGGAATACTATGTGGGGCATAAAACACAGTTTGTGCAGCTATATGGCACATGTACGTCGTTTTTTGTTCAAATCTGTTTTAAAATATTTGATGCATGCATCTATAAAATAGTTATGCTATATTTAAGTGTATTTTAGGCTGACCAAGTGTTTATTATCATCGAACAAAATAATTGTTTGAATTTTTCCTCCAAGCTCAGTACTTTTGAACTCTTAAAAGACTTCAAAACTTTAGGTTTAAATGGCAGCTGACTGCAGATAAAGGGTGATGAGTTGAGCTGTACATTACAGAATTTTCTTTTATAGCTTCAAGGGCTTAAAACGACAGGAAAGAAACTTCCAAAAAGACAAGTAGAGACTAGATACCTTTTGAATGTTCAGTAATTACTTGAGTTAGAAGCCTTACCCACGGTCGAATCTTCGTGTAAGCAATGTTTGATGAATGTGGATGATAAGAAGGGTAGGTATGTATTTCATAATGTATTAAAATTAAACGATGAAAAGTTCATACAAAAATTGTACTACTTAAGGTTCCATGTGTCACAAAATGTCGTGTCAAACTTCAAACCGATCTTGATACTCCTTTCTATTGTGAAATTGTCGTAAAAGGAGTTGAAAGCTGATCAGAGTGAGGAGATCGGGTCTAAGGACAAAATTCAAACTAGTATTATTAAACCGTATTATGGAATCTGTGAAGGGAGAATTGGTATATGTGCTTGTCATTCAAGATCCATGTGGATTTCCAGTACCTCGGATCCCAAAATCCATTGAGACAAGAGACGATGGACAGAAAAGGACTTGCGGTTGAATCCTTTTTTCAAGGGTTCATTGTCGGTACCAAATTTGGAATGAACCCTTTTTGTACCCTTAGATGACGGCCAGCACGAGCCACGTTGAAGTGTGCGTGCCCTTACATTCTAACTACAAGGTATACATTGTCTATCGCCTGTTTCAAAGAACATAAAACTTTAATATTGTATATTTAACAACCACCAAAACAAATACAAATTGAGTCCAATAGCGCTACTGAATAAGGACCTACCTTAAAGAGACTGCTTGGTAGGACTTTCGATTTCATTCATAAAATGATCCCAAGTAACCCAAAGCCCCTTTACAATACAAACGATTGTAAGTTTCATTCATTAATTACTCCCTTATTCGGTCTCACACAGTCGGACCTTTTTGTACTTTGGGGCTGTGTGGGTCAGGCTGTCAGAAGTTACTTAAATAAATGAAAGTAATGAAGTAACTGTTCACATGTATTGAATTTCATTCACTTCATAGTCTCCTTAAATAGTAGACCATTCCAAAATGCATCCCAAACCTATCCCAACAACAAAATCAAAATTGGTATTGGATGCATTTCTCGATTATGAGTGTAACAAAAGCTTCTGAAAAGTCTTCTTTGTACTCCTCTTCCAGAAATGGAATGAGACCTTGACATTCAACGTATATTTTAAAATATTTTTTTAGTTCCATGCGTCGGAAGAAGAACTTCAAGCGTATATTT
>Ga0194135_10001932_pt1 | contig 12529 bp, 19 predicted proteins | sample LitLau_LLRF_2013_FD_134024 | JGI IMG/M metagenome (GOLD analysis project Ga0194135, IMG submission 134024) | Freshwater sediment microbial communities in response to fracking from North America - Little Laurel Run_MetaG_LLRF_2013 (version 2) | ecosystem: Environmental > Aquatic > Freshwater >... | reverse complement strand
ACCCCACAGAGTCCAAAGACAGCATGGGTAAAGCAAAGAAGCAGAAAAATGAGAAAAATTTGCCAACAGCTAAAGTAGCTAGGAACGACAACGCCATGTTGATAGAAATGGCAAACGAGCTGAGTCAGTCGCTCCGTGAAGACATCAGTCACCTCCACGAAGAATGTCGTCACGTCTTTATGTTCTACAGTCAGAAGTGTATTGAGGCCCTCCAGAAAACTACGAGGACGTCGCTCGACCTCCTCCGTCGAAGAACTGAAGAACCACAAGTGAACAAGCGGAATCCTGGGAAAATTGAAAGCCGAATTCCACTCTTTACTGGTGATCTGATCCTGACGATTCCTTCGATCTCACTCAAACCTCCAATTGATGAGACGCAAAAGGTATCCTGGACTTTGACTTTCTATTCTTCCGATTTTGACAGCTGTTGTAATCCTTTTGATTTCTAAGGTCTTGTCGAAAAGCGTCATGATCATTGTGGAGTGCTTGAAGAATGTTGTGATTTGGGGACAGAATCGACGTATGTCCTTTGATGCCACAACGGAAGACTCATATTTTAAGGACGTGGCCAAGGACAACGCTCCACTTATTGAGGTGAAAACGTTCGAGCGACTCCAAGCTCAGGAGGCTTATGGTATATCAACGTGCATGACTTTCAGAGTTCTTGACTGATGAGTTCCAGAAGTGGTCTCAGTTGTGCTATTACTCTTTACAGTCAAGGCTTCATTTCAAATGGAAAATCTCAATTCGAAGCTTAAGAATTGCTACAAGCCCGTGATGGACTACAAGGATATTAGCAAAATGGTCGTCATCATGCAGTCATGTGTCATGCAGGGGAAAAATAAAATCACAGCGACGATTCACAAGTACATGAACTACAGTTACCTTTGGAGGCAGGATCGAGAGGAGGAACTCAAGGATTTTATCAAGGAGTCCCCAGCGATCACCGAAGTTGCAGCAGTAATGCGTAAATACAACGATGTCATCAATGACATTGAAAATATTACGCCAAGTCATCGGTGAGGCACAAATTGTAATGGAATTCCGGCAAAACGACTTTACGGGAAAATTGATTCGGTGTTGGATTTAGGGTTGGACCGGTGGAAATCAGTACAAGCGAACTTAAGATGGGACTCACGGTTGAGGTCAAGTCATGGAAACATATCCTGTGTAAACTCCTGTCAGAGGATTATCGAGAAAAGACACTCAACTTGACAAAGTTTATTGAGGAGGTTGTTCAGCGCTTTAATAATTTAAATCTTTGTACTTTTTTGGTCTGACCTGAGCTCCTCCCTTGTATTGCATTTCAGATGAACAAGGACTTGGGGCTGGAAATTAAGGACTTGGCAGACATCAAGTTTGCAATGGACGCATTGGGTGAGTGTTTGACAACTCTCAAGTTAAACTCAACTTGGTATTTCTTAGCAGGATTTAACATAATTCACAATGTTTTTGTTTCTGTGTTTGTAGCGAAAATCCGTGAAAGATTTGTTGACGATGAAGCCTTGCTGACACCCATTGAAGAATGCTACGCCTTCCTCACCCGACAAGGCTTCAAGGTTGCAGAGGAGGAAATTAATCGTGCCGACATTCTTCGCTACAGCTTCAATCTCCTCCAAAATAAAACTCTCAGCGTCCAAGGCAAGATTTCCTCCCTGCAACAAGAGCATCGACAGAAATTGGTGGAAGCCATTACCAAAGTGAGTGATGATTTGTGGTTAAGTTAGATCAATCAATCATCAAGCATTTTTTCTGTTAATACAAACTAAATGTTGTATTGCAGTTTCAACAAGATCTCCGGAAACACATTGAAACCTACAGAGAGAGAGGACCGATGATCGATGGACTCAAGCCACAAGATGCCTCAGACCGTAAGGAAATTAATTACACTAAACTAACTTTTTACCTTCCACCTTTATACGTCTACTAATCCTCTGCTGTCATTTCCAACCCAAATAGGTCTGATGAAGTTCCAGGATGAGTTTGATGCCATCTACGAGCGCTACACTCTCTGCCATGAAGGTGAAAAGATTTTCGGTTTTGTCCCCAAGGAATACCCGGATATGGTGAAGCATCAGCGGGAATTGGCCCTTCTCCAGAAACTGTACGGTCTCTACAACGACGTGATGAAGAGTATTGACGGGTACAGTGAGATCAAGTGGGCGGAATTGGACATTCAAAAAATCATGGCCGAGTTGGCCGATTTCCAAACCCGGTGTCGTCGCCTTCCCAAAGGTAAGTGTTCTGTTACTAATAATCACTACGACTTTAATCCCTTTGCCTTTACAACTTTAAAATTCAAAAGTGAACAAATCTCAATACATAACGTTAAAACGAACCAAAACCTACGTAGCGTTTTTTATTAGCCCTCCGAGACTGGCCAGCCTTCATTGTCCTCAAGAAGAAAATTGACGACTTCAACGAGACGTGCCCACTCCTGGAACTGATGGCAGACAAGAGCATGAAGGAGCGTCATTGGGAACGAATTGGAGAAGTTACGGGTTACAAGTTTGACCTTGAGAATGAAAACTTCTGCCTCAAGGACGGTAAGTTACTGCTTTGTTATTAAGAGAAACGAGTCTTAAATTAAAAGGAAAACGGAAACTTTGGCGTTTTTTGAATTTTTTTTTTTGGGAATAAAGTGTTTATTTAAACCTTTTTTAATCCAAAGTCCTCGGATGTCCCCTGCTCAAGTTCAAAGATGAGGTTGAGGACATTTGTATCGGAGCCGGGAAGGAGAAGGACATTGAAGCCAAGATGAAGCAAATCGTACTCGACTGGAGCATCATCTCGCTCCAATTCACATCATTCAAGAATCGTGGGGAGATGCTGCTGAAAGGACAGGAAACGGCGGATGTCATGACTTTGTTGGAAGATGCACTCATGATCCTAAACTTTCTCTTCAACAATCGGTATAGTACTCTCTATCGGAAGGAGCTCCAAGCAAACCTCACAGACTTTAGCAATACTGCTCAGATTTTGGAGAATTGGTTGGCGGTCCAAAATCTTTGGATTTACTTGGAAGCTGTTTTTGTTGGCGGGGACATTGCAAGGTGAGAACTTGGCTGCTTTAGGTCCAAATTCACTTTTTTCAGATGCATTTTCTTAATTTCATGATTTTTTTTCATCCATTCAGGCAAATGCCCTTGGAAGCCAAGAGATTTCAGAACATTGATCGTACCTGGGTCAAGGTAATTTTCATTTTTGGGGGAGTTTTAGTCCTTAGTCCCTCACGAACTAAATCCTCTCCTAACTTCGAATTCTTTTAGATCATGAATCGTGCCCGTGAGAATCCATTGGTAATCCCATGCTGTGTTGGAGATGAGACAATGGGAACATTACTCCCACAACTACTGGAACAGTTGGAACTTTGTCAGAAATCTCTCAGCGGCTACTTGGAATCAAAACGGAAAATCTTTGCTCGCTTCTTCTTCGTCTCCGATCCCGTGCTCCTAGAAATTCTTGGGCAAGCATCCGACTCCCACACAATCCAGCCTCATTTGCTCAGTATTTTCGAGAATGTAAACGAAATTGACTGGAATGTCAAAGAGTACAATCGAATGATTGGAGTCATTTCCAAGGAAGGAGAAAAAATCCTGTTTGAAGAGTCCGGTCTTGCTGAAGGGAACGTTGAGATATGGTACAGTGTCATAATTCCAATGAAATGTTTTTTTAGTTCACAAGGTTACAACTTTTCTTCATGGTTCCACAGGCTCGGCACCGTTTTGACACAACAGCAAGGTTCTCTTCTGGGGATCATTCGAGATTCCGCCTACGCCCTCAACGCTTCGGATTTTGAACTGATTGAGTTCATGGGCACTTACTTGGCCCAAGTGGGACTTCTCGGACTCCAAATCCTCTGGACGAGGGATGCTGAGAATGCGCTGACAAATGCTAAGAGGGATCGTCGTATCATGCAACAAACAAATGTAAAGTTCCTCAACATTCTCAACGTTCTCATCAGTCAGACGACCAAGAATCTATCCAAGTACGAGCGTATCAAGTTTGAGGTGAGTCAGGAATTCTGTCAAGCTCTTGCTGGGTTGGTGGGAATTAGTTAACCTTTTGTTTTTTATTTATTGGTCCTCTTAGACCCTCATCACCATCCACGTTCATCAACGGGACATTTTCGACGATATTTGCAGAGCTCGAGTGAAGAGTCCTTATGACTTTGAATGGCTCAAGCAAGCTCGCTTCTACTTCAGCTTTGAGCAGGACGTCTGCGTCGTCAAAATCACAAACACCAATTTCAATTACATGAACGAGTTCCTAGGATGCACAGATCGTCTTGTCATTACGCCGCTGACTGATAGATGCTACATCACCATAGGCCAAGCTGCGGGAAATTCTTTGGGGGCGAACCCATCTGGACCTGCTGGCACCGGGAAGACGGAAACATCGAAGGATATGGCCAAGGCGCTGGGAAAATACTGCGTCGTGTTTAACTGCTCGGATCAAATGGATTTTAGGGGACTCGGTCGAATCTTCAAGGGATTGGCACAGAGCGGCTCGTGGGGGTATAACAAAATAAGAAATATAGAAGTTCCGTTTGCATGAATTGCCTAAACTCTGTGTGCTTGTTGAAGGTGCTTTGATGAGATAAATCGCGTGGATTTGCCAGTCTTGTCTGTAGCTGCCCAACAGATTCACATTATCCTTCAAGCCCGGCGAGATGGTAAAGAGCAGTTCATCTTTAGGTAACTTTTTCTCACTACCATTTCTGTTAAGGTTCTTTCACTCCTTGCGTTTTAATTTGAATTTGACCCTCTTTCCTATTTTCCCCAGCGATGGTGACACGGTGGATATGATTCCTGAGTTTGCCGTCATTGTGAGTCATTTAATTTGCAGAAAACTTAAGACTTTGCGAAATTGTTGAAGCCTATGTCTGTTTTTTTTTGTGTCCAGGTCACGATGAACCCTGGCTATGCTGGTGAAGCACAGAATTTAATCTACAGAATACGACTTAATTTTAAACTAATGGGATCTTATTTCACTTCCTTCAGGTCGTGTGGAACTCCCGGAAAATATGAAGGTCCAATTTCGCGCAATTTCCATGATTGTTCCCGGTAATGCCACACGAGTCATAATTTAAAGAAAAGAACTTGTTTTCTCCTCTCTTTAAACGAACTAATTTTTGATTAATTCCAGACAAGCAAATTATCATCCGAGTCAAATTGGCTTCGTGTGGTTTCCTCGAGAACGTTGTCTTGGCCCGAAAATTCTATACCCTTTACCGCCTCTGTGAGGAGCAACTGTCGAAGCAAGTCCATTATGACTTTGGTCTAAGGAACATCCTCGCCGTGCTTCGAACCCTTGGATTTCAAAAGAGGGCCAGAGTGAATGATGCCGAGGAGACGGTTATCATGGCCGTTCTCCGTGACATGAATCTATCAAAACTGGTAGACGAAGATGAAGGACTCTTTCTATCCCTCATCAAAGACTTGTTCCCTGGAGTTCAACTAGAGAGTGCGACACATGATGACCTCCTCAAAGCAATCACAGATGAAGTACAACAAGCCAAACTAGTGAATCACCCCGCATGGAATCTCAAGGTCATTCAATTCTATGAAACATCACTCGTCCGGCATGGGATGATGGGTAATTCATTTACAACTTGTGACCGCATTATCTTATGTTATCAATTCCGTTTAAGCATATGCTTTCTCTCCCTTTCCAGCGCTCGGGCCAACTGGAACGGGAAAGACCCAAATGATGATCATTCTTATGAAGGCAATTACTCAAATAGGCGTCCCACACAAAGAAGTCCGCATGAATCCCAAGGGTTGGTGAAGCTGGAATTCCAGATAGGGAACACGTACGAGAGCAAATTACTATTTTACAATAATTTGTATATTTTTTAGCTATCCTGGCATCTCAAATGTTTGGGCGATTGGATGTGGCCACAAACGATTGGACGGATGGTATTTTTTCAACGATTTGGAGAAAGGCCCTCAAGGTCAAAAAGTCCGAAGCCTTGTGGATAGTATTGGATGGCCCAGTAGATGCAGTATGGATCGGTAATCACTTTCATTTTTCATTAACTTTGGTAGGACTTTTAATTTACACAATAAATTATTTGTATGGCACATGCCCAGAAAATCTAAATTCGGTCTTGGATGATAACAAAACCTTGACACTTGCCAATGGGGATCGGATTGTTATGGGAGTCAACGTCAAATTAGTCTTTGAACCAGGTGAGCTTGAGTGATTCATGAAGCCTTTCGTTGATCACTGTAAAGTTCACCAATTAATTTTCCTCGTTCCAGATAATGTGGACAATGCATCTCCGGCCACAGTGAGTCGAGTGGGAATGGTCTTCATGAGCGCTAGCGTGCTTCCCTGGCAGCCAATCCTCCAATCCTGGCTTCTAAAACGGACCAAACATGAGCATGATGTCATTTGGCCACTCTTTGACAAGATTTTTGCAGACCTTCTTAACTTTGTCAAAATTAACATGGCTCCAAAGATGGCAGTCCAAGACACGGTTTACATTCGCCAGGCAGTTGATCTCCTCATCGGCTTAATCCAGGAAGCACAGGCAGCGATTGGAGGAGCCACTCAGAATCAAAAGTCAACTGTCTCAAATGCTCACTACGAGAGACTATTCTTGTTCTCACTGATGTGGAGCGTGGGGGCACTGCTGGAGCTCAAGGACAGGGCGAAAATGCAGGAGTTTGTGACGACGCATGAGTCCAATTTGGATTGGCCAAAGACTGGTCCTGAGGAAACGATTTTTGAGTTTGTGGTCGGCGCTACAGGACAATGGTAATTAAAAATAAAGTCTTCCAATCACAACTACACAAGATTCAGTTCGTGATGGGAAGTCCTCTTGAACTTTTAGGGAGCACTGGAAACACCACGTGGAAGAATTTCATTATCCTCCCGACTCCGTTCCACAGTATGCAAATATCCTTGTACCCAACGTGGACAATGTCCGAACCAACTACCTCATCTACCAAATCGCAAAACAAGGAAAGGCCATCCTCCTGATTGGTGAACAAGGAACTGCCAAGACGGTCATGATCAATAAATACCTCGAATCCTACAACCCAGAGACGCAAGTAAGCAAGATCATCAACTTCTCTTCCGAGACCACGCCAAATCTGTTTCAGCGAACAATCGAATCCTTTGTGGACAAGCGAATGGGGACAACTTACGGACCTGCCAGAGGAAGGTCAGTTAACGCACGAGTATCTCCACTTATACAATTAATTCACAATTAGTTATTCTGTTTCTTGGTACCCCTAGGAAAATGTCCATCTTCATTGATGGTAAGTCAAAACTCAATAGTGAATTGTACAACAGTGTATATAACACCAAGCATTTGAAATTTCAGACATCAACATGCCTGTGTTCAACGATTGGGGAGACCAAATCACCAATGAGATAGTTCGTCAGTTGATGGAGATGAAAGGGATTTATTCTCTGGACAAACCAGGAGATTTCAATTACATTCTCGACATTCAATTCCTCGCTTCCATGATCCATCCCGGGGGTGGGAGAAATGACATTCCACATCGATTGAAACGACAGTTTTGCATTTTCAACTGCACGCTCCCCTCAGGTAATCCATTTTATTCCGTTTTTGGGAGTACAACCTAGTGGACGAGGCTTATATATGGTAATGGTCCCTTTAATAGATTCGAGTATGGACAAAATCTTTGACGTGATTGGGGTGGGCTACTTTTGCAGTTCACGGTTTGGGGAGGAAATAGTGGGTGCAATTCCTTCAATAGTTCCTTTGACGCGTGTACTCTGGCAAAAGACAAAAGGCAAGATGCTTCCTACTCCTGCCAAGGTAAGATTACGAATTCCCCACACAGTTTCTGTGAATTCTGGATAATATGATCTCAATTGACCTGCCGGGATAATCTTCATCCACAGTTCCACTACGTTTTCAATCTACGTGATTTGTCTCGGATTTGGGAAGGCTTGCTCCGTGTGGTCAATAAGGACTGTGACAACGTGAAGACGCTTCTCTCTCTGTGGAAGCATGAGTGCACCCGAGTCATTGCGGATCGATTCATCAACGAGGATGATGTGAACTGGTTCATGAAACAAATGCACACTGTTGTGGCTGACCAACTAGGCGATTACTTTGAGCAAGTCCTTCCGCCGGAGCCGCTCTGGGTCTCATTTATGCTCGATCCAGATGACATGTGAGTTCATCAGTAATAATTTTGTTATCACTCCTTTTGTTGTGAAACTAATTGAGTTCTAATTTATATTTCAATTCCAGGATCGAGCAAGGGCGATTGAATGAAGAGGATGACTTGCCCGATTTCCCTTTTGTCTACCAGCCCATTCCAAGTTTTGAACGTGTGAAGGATCGACTGGGAAATTTTGAGGAACAATACAATGAAGTGGCCCGCGGAGCTAAACTGGACCTGGTCTACTTCCGAGATGCGGTTCTTCACATCCTCCGCATCAGTCGAATCATTCGAACCGATCGAGGGTGTGCAATGTTGGTTGGTGTCGGAGGTTTGTGTCCATTTTTATCATGCCAATGTACTTGCATATTTTTCCACTCATCATACAGTGTCCTGTCTCGTTATTTCCAGGAAGTGGAAAGCAGAGTTTGACCAAGTTGGCCTCCTTCCTCTCTGGTTACACGACGTTCCAGATTACACTGACTCGAACGTATAGCGTCTCGAATTTGCTGGAAGGTTAGGCTTTTATTTACTCATTACTGTTTCTAAATGAAATTACGTATGGTCTTGGTATAACTCTTCTTCTACTCTTCCAGATTTGAAAGAGCTGTATAAGCAGGCAGGACAGAAAGGGAAAGGCGTCGCCTTCATTTTCACCGACAATGACATCAAGGAGGAAGGATTCCTGGAATATTTCAACAACATGCTCAGTTCTGGAGAAATTGCCAATTTACTCGCCAAGGACGAAGTTGATGAAATTTGCAATGAGTTAATCATGCCCATGAAGCGGGAATTTGGGAAGCGTGAGCCCACCATGGACAATTTGTACGCTTATTTCATCTCACGGGTCAGAAAGAATCTCCATCTTGTCCTCTGTTTCTCACCCGTAAGTTCGTGTGATGGTGTCGCATATCGATTTGGCGAATGTTAAAATGTTGACAAGCTCAATGAAAACTTTGTACTTGTCTCCAGGTTGGTCCTAAATTCCGGTCACGCTCACTAAAATTCCCTGGTAAAACTTTGTTACTCGTCAAACTTTTAATTGACGAAGAGGTAATGTGATGTAATTATTGAACTTCCGTCTAATTAGGCCTTGTTTCTGGATGTACAATTGATTGGTTCTCGAAATGGCCGAGGGATGCCCTAATTGCCGTCTCCAAGCATTTCATTGAAAACTTCCCAATCGTCTGCCCAGGAGACACCAAGCATCAACTAATTGATCTCATGGCTACAGTCCATGATCAAGTTTCCGCCGTTTGCCTTGAATACTTTGGACGATTCCGGAGGCAGACCCACGTCACTCCAAAATCTTATCTTTCCTTCATTCACGGATACAAGCAGATCTATCGAGACAGTCGGAAACATTTTGAAATGTTGAGTAAACGGATGGACACGGGATTGATTAAGCTGCAGGAGGCAGCAGTTCAAGTCTCCGCCTTGAGCAAAGAATTGGAAGTGATGGAAGTTCATCTGGCAGTTGCTTCCGCAGAAGCTGACAAAGTATTGCAATCAGTCACGGTCGTCGCGAGTGCGGCTCAGGTAAGATTTCGTTGACCGCTCACAGCTTACCCGTAACGACTTTCCTCAATCCTGACACGTGATTCCATCCAACAGAAAGTCAAAGACGAAGTGAAGGTTGTCAAGGACGCCGCTGAGGAGCTTGTCAAGGTTATCAAAGTTGAGAAGCAGAAAGCCGAAGGTCAGCTGGAATTGGCACGACCTGTACTCCAGGAAGCTGAAGACGCACTCAAGGTAAAGGAAAGCATAGACGAATAAACTTATCTTTTTCTTTGCAAGCAATGATGCATTTTCAATTACAATCCATTTCAGACCATCGAGCAGAAGGACATTTCCACTGTGCGTAAGCTTGGGAAACCCCCTCATCTCATCCAGCGCGTGTTGGACATGGTCATGATTCTCTTCTACAAGAAGTTGGATCCATACGTCATGGACATGGTGAAAGCTATTAAAATTAATAATAATAATTACAATTGGGGGTAGGAGAAGAGCAGTTAATTTTTGAACTAATTATCATAGGCGGCTGATTCTTCGGATCCGAAAATAGGAAACTGTCCTAAACCAAGTTGGCAAGCAGCCCTTCGTTTCATGTCAACCAATTTCCTCAAGGGTCTTATTGAATTTGTAATCATTTCGATGAGCTACTTATGAACCTTCTCTCACTCACCCATTGCCATTTAATAATAATTTTTTGTATATTTTGATTTTAGAACCTGGATTCCATCAACGGAGAGCACCGTGACCTGCTGGCAAGTCCCATAAATATTCTTTAAATGACGCTGTCAATGAACAATTAATTTATTTGCTTACAGGAACCAATGTTCAAAATGAAGGATTATAATTTTGAGAAGTGAGTCCTTCAAACCCTATGAACAAAACCAGTAGAACTTTCTTCTGATCATTTCATTTTTTTTCCTCAGGGCTAAACAAGTTTGCGGGAACGTGGCTGGTCTTCTCTCCTGGACCAAGGTAATTTCTTTTTTCGTTTTTATTTCGGTTGCAGTAGTTGCTATGCAGCAACTAATCCTGGCTTTTATTTCTAGGCTCTGGTCCTCTATTACGGTGTGAACAGAGTCGTTCTCCCATTGAAGATGAATTTGGCCCAATCCGAAGGGAAGTTAGCCAAGGCCAACAAGAAACTGATGAATGCTCAAGAAACGCTTGCCGTCAAGGAAGTTGAATTGGGAGACGCTACTCAGCTTTACGAAGCTCAAATGAAGAAGCGCCAAGTTGTAGTAGATCAGGCGAATGGGTGCAAAAGAAAAATGACCCTTGCATCTGACCTAATCAACGGACTCGGAGGTGAGCGGGAGCGATGGACGGAGCAATCCAAAACTTTCAAGTCAAGCATTATTCGACTCACGGGGGACGGTGTGCTACTGACTGGATTTCTCTCGTACACGGGACCATTCAATCAAGAATACAGAAGCTTCCTTCTGGAAACTTGGAAAGTAAGGCGGTCATACTTGCCAAAATACAAAGTTTCTTTTGCACTAAATATCTTCTTTTCCATTCAGTTTTAACTAAAGCTCCATCACTTTGTATAATAGGCTGAGCTAAAGCGACGACGTATTCCAACCTCGTTGGATATCAGTTTGATTAACATGTTGATCGAGCCACACATTGTAAGAATCCATTTCAACTAACTCTGGAATCTTTTGGGAAAGCTGATCTATTTACTGCTGCTATTTAGGTGGGCGAGTGGAATTTGCACGGTCTTCCAAACGACGAACTGTCGATTCAAGTAAGTGAAGATTCTTGGTAATTAGTTTTTTGTTACATTTATGAAAATTAATACGCTTCCCTTTGTCTCTAGAATGGTATCATAGTGAACAAGGGTCCTCGATATCCCCTTCTCATTGATCCCCAAGTCCAAGGGAAGTCCTGGCTCAAAAGTCTAGAGAAGGCCAACAATCTCAAGGTCACGTCACAAAATCACAAATACTTTCGTTCTCACGTCGAAGAAGCACTTTCCCAAGGACTACCTCTACTGATTGAGGACATTGGTGAGGAATTGGATCCACTACTGGACAATGTCCTGGAGAAGAATTTTATCAAGGCGGGAAATTTCCTGAAAGTGAAGCTGGGAGACAGTGAAATTGAAGTAGTTCCAGGGTTTCGGCTCTACATAACCACAAAACTTCCCAATCCTGTCTACACTCCTGAGATTTCGGCTCGGACTCTCATTATTGATTTCACCGTGTAAGTTAGGAAGAAATGAAGCTATAAATCCAATAGACCACTGCACAGGTTTTAAATTAATAACTTGCTCCTATAGGACAATGAAAGGATTGGAGGATCAACTGCTCGGCAGAGTCATCAGCACTGAGAAGGAGGAGTTGGAGGCGGATCGTGTTGCTCTGGTCGAGGCTGTCACGTCCAACCGACGTAAAATGGCCGAACTTGAAGAGAATTTGTTGTACAAGCTGAGCAGTATTCAAGGCTCCCTCTTGGACGATGAGAGTATTGTGGAAGTGCTCAATACCACCAAGGCTACTGCCTTGGACGTCAAGGAGAAACTCTTCGTGGGAGCGGAAACAGAGAAGAAGATCAACATTGCACGAGAGGAGTTCCGCCCTGTGGTAATTTCAAATTAATTCTTATTTAGTTCAAGTCGAATCTCTAAATTTTAATCTGTTTTTGTTTCTTTTTTTTTTCATCTAGGCTACCCGAGGATCCATTTTGTATTTCCTCATCTGTGACATGGTCATGGTAAATTGCATGTACCAAACAGCGCTGGTACAATTTCTGGAATTGTTTGATGGTGAAGCATCTTATTTTTTTTTTTTTTTTTAAAACTTATTCCTTTTTCGTACTTTTTTTTGGTCTTTTCCCTGGGTCTTCCTCCCCGTTTTTTTTTT
>Ga0194135_10001931_pt1 | contig 12530 bp, 4 predicted proteins | sample LitLau_LLRF_2013_FD_134024 | JGI IMG/M metagenome (GOLD analysis project Ga0194135, IMG submission 134024) | Freshwater sediment microbial communities in response to fracking from North America - Little Laurel Run_MetaG_LLRF_2013 (version 2) | ecosystem: Environmental > Aquatic > Freshwater >... | reverse complement strand
CCTCCAAGTGAACGAGGAATCTTCTCCTTCCTTCGCGGAGGAGGATCATCTTCCTCGTCTTCTGCTTCCGCATCAACAGAAACTAAAGAACAAGGTGACCAGAAGACGAAAAAAGCTCCACCTAAGACTGCTGAGAGTAGTAACAAGAAGAAAACTGCAGTCCAATCTTCTTCTTCATCATCGTCGTCATCTTCAACTTCCGGAAATTCAGACCGAGGAGGTCTCCTCTCGAGCATTCTCTCCAACCACGGAAAACACACGTTCAACCGAATCCAAACATTCTTCGGGTACGGGTCTTCAGACTCCGATATGCTTCCTCCCCACCCGAACAGTCCTCACAGTAAGGGACCTCCAAGAAGGCCACCACATCACAGGCGAAGGAAGAAGAAGCCCAACCGAAGGAGACCCCAACACGACGAATCTTCCGAAGACGACTCTGAAGAAGACGACGAGCCCAAATCGAAAAAGAAGAAGACACCAACAACTACAACGCCAAGACCAACTGCTCCCCCAAATCAATACGCTGTACCAGCCCATTACCCATTTTACAGTTATAGTGCCCCTCAAATTACCCCGTTAGTTATTGAAGACAACCAAAGTTGGGAAGGTAAAGAGAAGCCCCACAACAACGAAGAGTTCTTTGAGCCCAAAGAGAAGACTACGGAGAAGCCAGAGAAATACGACTACGACGAAGAAGAAGAAGATGACCTCAATGATGAGAGTAGCAGTGGAAGTGCCGAAGACGACTCTAAGCAAAAGGAGAAAGATGATCAGAATGGAGATCGATACGTTGAAGGTCTCCCGATGACTTGGGAGCAAATCTACGCGGACATGTTAAAGAAGAAAGTAGCCGAGAGAGTTGCAGCAGCCAAGATCAAGCCAGAGTCGGAAGTCGGAGCTGCTGCGGCTGCAGATGATGAGAATGACTCGGAAGAGAGTGAAGAACAAGCAGCAGACGACTACAACAGTAATAGCAATAGCAGACCACCCCCACCCAACAATAGATATCCCCCTCCCCCAGACACTGAAGACTACAACAGTGCACCACATCGTCGTCATCCTGCTGGAGTTCCCATTAGAGGACAATCATCACATGATCATGTCTTGGAACCAATCGACTAATGATTGAGTATCTAGAAGACACATATGTGTATGTTAATTTATTGCCAGTGACTGTTGTGAGGTTGTGACAGCGCACCTTGAGCGTGAAGACTTTCCTAATTTATTTCCTATTTATTATTGATAAGCCTGTGCAATTGATTGCGCGCATTGATTGCTTGTGCATCTGGAAAAATAATGGCAAATCTAAAGATGAGCTACATACAAAAACTCCCAAGTTCATTTACATAAGCCCCGAATTCTTAAATACAAATGAAGGATGATGAAAAGACAACCTCAGGTTCACAATACGGATTTGTATTATTTATACACGCGAAGAATTAAAATGTTATATTTGATTTGTTACATGGAATTTGTCTTATTATTTGTCTTATTGTGTAGAATTTGGAAGTGCAAACAATAAAAAGTGTACAAATGAATTCCTCTTTGCAGCTACTCATAATAATGATAGACATAAGACATAATAAATGCTTTGCTTCTTGTGTGTTAATTAGCCTCCAAATTGTCTAGCGATTTGGTGTTCTTCCACATGGTCTCTGACCACAGGTTCCCATTCTTTCCTGTCAGTACCGAAGATCTGAATCTTTCCAACCGTTTTAGGAGCGAGGAGTGGTTTCATCAGAGCAAACAAAGCTTGGAATACTTTGTTCGTGTTGATGAAGAAAGCTTTGTCCAGGATCTCGGGGTAATGAGCTTCGTAGGTTTGAGCAAACTGGAGAATGCCTTGCACAGCTGGAGAGTCAGAAAAGAAATGTCATACGTTAAAGGTACTTCAAAGGTAAAGTCATTCGTACTTATAGTTAGCATAACATGTCAGAGAATCTCTGACTGACCTTTCATGTTGGACATTTGCATCATGGAATACTCGTCCCAATTAAGAATGAGAGTGAACTGAGTGATAGGATTGTCGTCGTCAGTTTTTCTTTTTGCATCGCAAGCTCGAATTGTTTCCAGCAATCGTTCGTACATCCGATTTGAGTATTGCGTGAACTCTTCCATCCGGCCGTCTTCCACGGCTTTCCGTACATCCCACTCAGACATAGGGGCACAGAGAACTGTGTAATTATTTCATTATCTCATGTCAAAATAATGTTTTAGGCACTCCAATATAGTATTAGTATTATTATGAACTACAGGTTCATGAATTTCCTGGAGGATATTTCATGTGCAGAACGTGTCATTATCAAAGTAGGTAATTAACAACACACCTGGCTGTCCCTTTTTGTCCACACCATTCATCCAGTATGGATAGTTTTTAGTGAAGTATGGGTCTGGCATGCAGTCCAGGATTGAATCGATCTTGTTCTCTTCTCGCCATTTCATCGACTGAAATAGCCCAATGTAGTAATTGTTATTCTTTGATGAAATATCGGCCAAGAAAACATAGTTGGAATGAATATGATACGTCTAAAGTTAAAGCTCACATTTCGTAGCATTGTTTCTGCTGCTTCGAGGTTTTTTTCTCGTGCTATAATATAAACAATTAACAATCTGTATACTTGGATATTAATTCGATTTCTCGTAAAAATTGCACCGTCGTGCAATTTAGTTTATTGCACTTAATTTTTATTATTACCTCGAATCCATCGTACAAGAAACATATCATCTTTTTGGTGCTCATGCTTCAGGCAGTCTTGAACTTTTTCTCTAAACTATAAAAGTGCAAAGTCTTTGGTTAATTAAAAGTTGTTTCTCCCGATGAATCGCAAATATAATACAATACTATATATAGACACTATATACACTAAATATAGCTCAAACATGTTACCTTTTCCAGTAGGACCTTCTCTTCATCATTTGGAAGAGCCATTTTGATAAGTTCTTGTATAGCTTCGTGTACAGGAATAGTCCACCAACAATCCGATACAGGACAAGTTTGCTTAATGGTTATGGTTCGAGTTAACGAGACTCAGAGCAAGAGGAAATTTGCTATTGATAACGATTTTTGTTAGAATGAAACCAGTTTGATGGATCGAAGTGATACTGAACAAACATTTCACCATGTCAATCGACTTTATTGGTACTGGTCACGGCTAGGCCAGTTTTTATGCCTTGATTCCGAGTAAAGCTGACCATTTAATGAGCAGTTAGTTTAGTGCAAAAATGCCAAAAAAACTTGCAGATTAATACTTCCAGCTTTTATGCAAAAAATGTAAGGTAATTACAGTTGCATATTCATAATAGTTATGCATACAAATGATTATGACATATTTAGCAGTTTGTGAGTTTATGTGCAAAATAGCACGCTAAGGTGTCTGATACGATTTACCTCGTCTGGTAATATTGTTAGATCGACCTTTTAAGATTTTGGCTGTGGCAAATTTTTATTTTAGAAATATGCAAATGAAAATGCGTCAGTGTCAAGTTTCGTAAAGTAGTTTTTTGACACAGCCATACGAAACGATTACATAAAGCGTTTGGTTTGCAGATATTCAGGAGATTGACAAGATTTAGAGACGGGTAAATACTTGGCGTCCTTCATGGTGAGTTGGTGCTCAAAGTGTTGATCTAATCGAAGCTTGTAACGCAAGTTTGTAATGTCGGTGTAATTTCCCAGACATCCTTATATTTCATGGCTTTGCCATATTTATATAGTTTCATTGTGTAAAATTTCGTAACATTGTTAAACAAGTGTACACTGGACCTGTTATCTAATGAATTCTCAGTGCTGATTTAGTACTTGAAGTTGTTCTATGAAGTCTCTCATTGCTCGTAGATCTCATAATATATACTTACTTAATCAATTCTTGCACTGAAAACTGATTTAATTAAAGGAACATTTTCAGATTATTTTGAGCCACACCGATGATGACGCATCTGTTAATGTGAAAATGATTTTAGCTGTACCATAAATGGTTTGTCAATTGATGTTCCTCCGGTTCCCGTCTAATGACCGAAGTTGATACTCATAGAATACCCTCCTCACTTTTATTATTTGTAAAAAATGTAAGTATACAAACATACAAAACAGATGAGCATAAAAATTAAAATTCAAAGCTTTAATTTTCATACCTGTCGCAACTACGACTAAATAGACACTTATTATACAAATCCATCATTATAGCAGATGCAGTAAACGATATGCAAAAATTAATGGCACACTTTCTTTAAAAAGTCGACTTGCAAGTTTAAACAGAGGCCCCTGCTAATAAAGGAGAGCCAGGAAGTTTTCTAGATGCTAGAAACTAGAAACAATACCTTGAACAATCTAGCAGCTTGAGAGTCGCCAATAATACTGAAATTGGATATGACTTATTGTACACCTCCAAATACTTTTACACGATTGCATTTCAATCCGCCTTTTTCCACATCAAATCATCCCAAATATTTTCGTTACTATTTACTTTAATTTAATTTAATTCGTCAATTTAATTCAATTTCCAATTCTCCTATTCAATTTATTATGCACCCGACCCATGCATGCAAAAAGACATTATAATTGATTGAATCAATTCACTCAAACTCTCAATAGAGGTAGTTTTATGGAAAGTGCGTTTCCCATTTGATTCTTCAGTGGATTGCAATTGTAGTGAATTTCCATAATTCAATACATCGGATACATGAAATCGTTAATCAAAATTAGTTTTTTCGACTTGAATTTAGTTAACCTTATTAACGTACTACTGCTTCATAGTTCATTGACAATAAAGGTGTATGTAAATCCCTTGCAACTTCCCCTGACAGCAGAGTTGGCATTAATCGATATGCCAATTCGACAGCTCCTACTACTATATAATGTGTGTGCGTAAGACAAGCATGCAAAATAACGGCCGAAACCACAGAATATTAGAAAACTAACAGGTTATACACAGAGTTACACGACTGAAAAAGAAAGGGTTACTTTTTCAAGATCACGTCATACTTAAACATAAAGATGATAAGATATGTGATCGAGTGTACGCCTTTCAGGTGTAGTTGCCCCATTCCTTGTAGCAACAGCCGTTGAACGCTTCCCTTTAATATGCCGTGTAACTCTGTCTGATGACGATGCGATCTTCAATCAATTGAACTTCAAATGCAACTTAAAAACAAGATTTTGCAGTTTACAAATGTGTTGAAAACTGAATGCTATGCACGTACTATGAGAGGGGTGATCAGGGCACATCAAATTTTGATCCTTCCACCAGAATACCTTAAAGAGAATTCTAAACTCTGCTGCGAGAGTTTTCCCCGAAGATGGAAATAATATTAATAATGAAGGAAAGTCTCACAGAAACATCTTTGCGAACTATGAACTACCTGTGAACAACGACGTACCATCGCATTGCTACAACTTCTTGTGTGTCTACAAACTTATTGTGTGTATTTTGAAGATGCCAAGACATCGCCAAGAAGCTGTATCATTGAAAAACAACAAGTTGAAGACATAATCATAGTCGTCCATACTTACCTGTGCAGCTTTTTAGCTTTTTACTCGCACTTTCACTTTCTCTCGCCAAATGTTGACTCGTCGTGAGTAATTTTGATTTTTTTCAAAGATGCCTTTAATGTTAAAAACCACAGCAGGTCAACACTCACCTATTGGTCATTATTCGATGCATTAAAGAACTCCAATTTTCTAGCAAATCAGTCTTACAGTGTCTTCTCATGAGAGCGTACGCACGACGGGTGTCTGCTCAGCCGAAATAAGGCTTCCTTCCGACGACAAGTAGAAACGGAAGACAATTCATCTTTGTTCGCGTTCACTCAGCAATTGGCTGGAGATTTTTCATCATGAGACTTTTCTGCAGCTTAAGGGGCTGTTTGATTCTACCGACGTTAATTCTTGTACTAAAGTGCAGTCCGTCGGTGGCGAATTTTCATAGTTCTTCGTCGCTGTTTACCAAGTTACCTTTGATTGTGTTCCTTTGCAGCTCAGGTGAGAGTTCAATTACTACGATAGTGTGTCTGTGTGTGGTTTGCATTTTGAGTCTTTCTTCCAAGGCTGAAATTTTAACGGAGAGTGCATGGTTTTCATTTCAGAGTCCAACGCTGCAGGAGTTTGGATTCCTGAAGAACCCCCAAAGGACTCTGATGGAACGGTATTGGATGAATTCGCAGAGGTTGCTCATGTTTTTGCCAAACCTGAAGCTCAATTAGTGAAGAATGAAGAGATCGTAAGTGAACAAGCCCAGCCTTGGACAAGTCTTAAGCAAGAGTGGGAATTGTACCAGAAGTATCATCAACAGAAGAAAGATTCTTCTGCTGAGTCCTCTGAAGACTCTGAGGAAGACGAAGAGTCCCAAGATGACCAACCGTCGCTTCCCCAAGCCTTTTATGGCCAACAAAATGCCGATGATGATGAGAAGGAACATTTCCAAAATGAGAAGAAGATCTTCAAGAGAACTAAAAAGGTTGTGAAGCCTGTTCAAGATGAAAGCGAGGAAGATGACATTCCATCTGGACCTGGAGCTCCAAATCTCGACGAAATGCCTGAAAGTGTGAAAGACGCTTTGTTAGAAAAGCTTCTGGCTTCCGCAGCAGGTGGTGGTCAGGAACCACAAGACGACGCTGATGGACCACCACCACCGCCTGGACCACCTCCTCAAGGACCTCCTGCATACGACGGAAGTGACGAAGACGAAGAAGATGAAGAGGAAGAAGAAGACGACGCTCCACAAGCAGATTTGGAAGAACCTGAAGACGATCTTCCACAGCCAGCAAAGAAATCTAGAAAGAAGTCCAAAGGAGACGATGGGGATCTTCAAGACGACGATGGAGGTCATGGAAAGGGAAAAGGTAAAGGAAAAGGTAAAAAGAAGAAGAAGGGAAAGAAGAAAGGCGGATGGGGATGGAAACCTAAGGTGACCTTTATTCCCAACATCAAACCTCCTGGTTGGGGATGGAAAGCGAAAGACCACGACGGACTTTTGGAACAACTCGTGAAGGGCTCAACTTGGGAGCGGGTCCTTCGTTACTACCATTACTCCAAAGACCAAAGGGAAAAGGAACATCCAGGCTGGGGATGGAAGAAAGCTGACCTCGGTACAAAACTCCATTTGACTGGAGAAGGACTCGCTCAGAAACTCTTCAAAGGATCATTCTGGGAACGAGCTTTCCAAACATACGCCCAGTACAAAAACAACAACAAAGGACATCCTTCCAAAGAGTACCATGTGTCGAAATCGCCTATTTCTATCGACTGGTAATTATAAAAATAATATACTGACACAACCTCTGCATGCATATCGCGTACATATAAATCTTCAAAGTGAGAAGAAGAGAGAGTTATAAGATTTCTAAAGAAAGTTTGCTAAACTATAATATATAATAATATGATGGCTATATGGTATGAGGTTCCTTCTCAAGTTTAATTAACGGTGTGGCGATTCATCCTCGTTAATTATTCATGAAAAGCCGAGCAGGTATTTATTTTCGCCAATTTGAAGTTTATAAAGTTATTTTCAAACGCACTGAACAAAATCTATGTAAAAGAATGGAAAGCATTATTATGGTCAGCAGAATAAAACTTAACTTTATGTATTTATTATAAAAGTACAACTGGATTTGTAATCGTGTAAGCTATATCAAAGTTCGAATTAATAATTATGTATGAATTTGTAACAGAAGAGGATTAAATCAATTGACGTTACAGATTGAACCTATCTACTATTAATGTATTATTATTATTTCTTTCATTGATTGCAAGTTCATTCATCTCAATTAACAACGCTGCTTGTCTTCATTCTGTTAAGTAAAGACTGTGCATGCATAGTAGTAAGGTCAAGTTTAAATGTTGTAGATCCTGTGTGACTACTTCTTCTGAAAACTGCTGTACCTTCACTTTCATCGTCGATTTTCTATGAAAATGTGTGAATTTCCCTTCTTTGACAGGTTTCCCTACAATAATGTCCAATACTACTGGTTTCATCTACATTTCTGCTTGACCCCCTTTTCTCATTATAATTCTCTGTCATGGGGCATTTTTCGACAAGAAAAACCCCTTCAAAACTACATCGTACAAGAAAGATACACTTGCCCTTGTCTTAAACCTTCATCACACCCTCAAGAAATAAGACATCAATTGGTCTTAGAAAATTGGTCTAATAATCTGTTGGTCTTGGTCAATTTGTTGGGCAGCCTCAGCAAGTTCTAACTAACAAATAAGTGTGTAAGTAGAAATTCAAGTAAAATGGCTACGCTGTCTTTAGTTTTGAAATCTAGGATAGCTAGCCGCATTTTTGCCCTACAACTTTTAACCCTATTGCTCCTACTTCTCAATAATAGTTCTTCAGTTGAATCAAATAATTCAATCAGCAGGAGCAATAATGAAAATAGTCTAAATCATAATCTTCCCAATAGTCGGAATAGCCGGGCGGTTGAAGTCTCCTTAAATGATCCACTGGATTGTTTGTCTCAATTAGTTTGTGGACTGAATTCATTTCCTCCACGAGTTCCGAGTCAGAATACAGCAGTGGCGAATGATTACGCGTATCTACTTCGAACTGTCATATTGTAAGTCTTTATTAATCAGTCTTCCAGTAGACCTCACTTATTTACTACAATTGTACCTAATTATCGATTCTGGAACGTCTTTTGTAGACGGTTGAAGAAACTACCCAGACCACCACCAACTCCAAAACCAACCAATGTCACAATAATCTCCGAACAGGATGGGGAACAAAATGACGATGAAGAGGAAAGTTCTGAAGAAGACTTTAACGATGACGAAGAAGAAGACGAGGAGGAGGAGGAAGCTTCGGATGAAGTTGAGACGAAAGAGGAGACAAGTACAACGCCAAGAACAAAGAATCAAGACGGAGACATAGCCAACATGTTCGACCTGCACCCACCGTTCGGTCTCTTCCGTAGCATGAGAGCAATCAAGTCCAAAACTCAAAAGAAGGTAAGGATACTTTTATCTTTATCTTTGTACAAGATTCTACCAAGCCAAGCCAACTGTCAGATTGACTATTATAATAATCTGTCATTGTCATTTTTAATATCTGTAGAAAAAAGTATCGAAAGCCCCTTCGATCCCAACTACTCCACTGCAGAAACTCCGAATGGAAACAGACATTCGAGAGAAGCTCCGCAGCGATGCAACATGCCTGCACGGAATTCTAAATCACACGTGTCCCTTCAGATACGAAGAACTCATGGTCCTAATGTCTGGAGTACTGGAACGTCAACGAGTCATCTCCTACAACACGAACAAGGTCCTCCCTATGGTCGGCTATCTTCTCAAATCCCGAAGTCTCACAGAAACCTTGAAAGCCACTTTCTCGGCTCTCGAAAAGATCAACAATGTAACAATAACGAAAGACACCAATCACGAGGAAATCTCCTTCAACAATATTTACGATGAAATAACCAGAGGAGAAATAGGAATAGGAAATGGAATCAAAATAGTCGAGACAAAAAACGACGACGCTACTTCGCAAGCCTGGGAAGACGATGAATTTGACGATGCTCTTCACAATCCATTCATAAAACGGGAAGAGATTAAAGGATACAATTCATTTAGTAAGAATGACACAACACCGAAGAAGAAAACAAGCAGTGAGGAAAACGATGACGAAGAAGAAGACGAGGAAGTCTCTGACGAGAACCAACGACCACCACCCCCAAGACCTTCTTCAATTGATTCATTGGGCGTTGCAATTCTCCCTGGAAGACCTCAAGGAGACACAGGAAACTCTGGAGAAGATTCTGGAAGTCAAGAAGACTCGTCATCATTCAAAGATGTTCCCCTACCCCCACTCTATGGAATCATGAGTCACCGAGAACCACCAGTATTCCCGAAGAAACACAGACGTAGGAACCACCATTATGATGATTGACTTTCCTAAAGAGTTGTTGTCACCAAACTTTCTCTGGTCAATTGACAAATATCTGATCAAATGGAAGTTACTTTAATAGTCATGCAAGGTCTAGCTGAATATGAGTATATATAGAAGATATGGTTTAAACTATTTATTATTTATTTCAGTCTCTTCTCTTCCTTGTATATGCACTGCCTATCACTTTAAAAGCATTACGAAGTCTTACTCATATATAAATGGCACTTTGTTTGAGAAGAAACACGACCAGAGGTAATAAATTAAAAGTACACTATGTAATAGTATGAGCATGCTGAGAGAAAGCTCTCGCCAGTCTCTTAATATGCCACGCATATTACTCATTTCATGGTCTTGTATCATTTCTTTCGTCCAACAAAGCCTGCTCAAGAAACATCATCACCATTACTTATTACAATGTGGATACTACTTTGATACACCTCTGAGGGGAATTGTGGGCTTTGTTCCATATATACACTTGTAAATGCCTACACGATGCAATATACAGAGCAAAATATAAAATACAAGAGTCCCATGGTCGCTAATCTGTGCCATTTGGTATCCAAGAAACGGAAAGGACAACATACACGTCAACTCATTTCGTATATTGAATTCCTCTTCGTATTCTTGCTCACTTTCCACTTGTGCTTTCGTCGACCTGCGAAGGCTGCGAATTTATTACTAAACCAAGCTATGAAAGATTATTTACTTTTTCACCTGGTCCCTGCAATAATACGGTCTTTTGTCTAAGCAGTGGGTGTGTGTAGTTGTCTGTACTCTTAGGTTAACGTTAGTTCTGAGGCACACAACAAGGGCTCAGTTTTTTTATCACTTTTAATTGAAAGCCAGCAGCACAGAACCTCACAGAGAGTGTAGACAGGTAGTAGAATGTCTTACAGAGATTTGAGGAATCTTGTTGAAGTCCTTCGCACCATCGGATATCCCAGATTAGTCTCAATTGAGAATTTCAGGACTCCGAACTTCCCTCTTGTAGCTGATATTGCACGGTGGCTTGTCAATCAGTATGATCCTACAGTGCCGATCCCTTCTTCCACTGACACTGAGGCCAATAGAGTGAAACTGGTCCGAGTCTTTACTGAATTCATGCTAACCAAGGTGAGTAGTAAAAGTCTTTTTTTAGTTTTATATGAAAGTTGATTCGTAGTTGTAACTTATGTAAACTTACGTGTATTTATTGTTTTTTCCTCAGGTTCAAGTGAAGCTGAACACAAAGCGTTTGTATCAAGCAGATGGATACGCAGTAAAGGAACTGATCAAAGTAGCTGCTGTGATTTACGATGCGGTTCTGGCAGATACACCGGATAAAATGAAGTCCAACACAAGTGATCCAACCAGACCGAAATACAATATGTATAACATCAACTCAGACATCAAGAACCTCCAGGTCACTAGACAGAAGACACTGAAGATGATCACAACAGGAGCTACTTTGTACGACATGCTCAGTAAAGAAGTCGGTCTCCGTGATGCCAGAAACGCAGCATTAGCAAAAGCTTACGAATTTTCAGAAGTAGAGAGACTCATCAGAGTAGCGACCGAGGCAGGAGGCGGTGAAGCCAAGAAGATGGTGTCAGTGATTGAAAGTGTCCAAAATAATCTGAACAGTTTAGAAAATAAAATAGACAAGAAGCAGGCCGAGCTGGAGCGGAGCCAGAAGCGTCTTATTACCCTCAAGAAAGTTCGGCCTGCGTTTATGGATGAGTACGAAGATCTCCAGAAGGAACTGGCTGTGGTTTTCAAGCGATATGTCGAGCGATTCAAGGCTCTCGCGTATGTCCAGAATAAAGTCGAGGAAAAGGACCGCATTGAAATGAACAGGAGGGCTGAGGAAAGGCTTAACAGGCAACATTACAACGATCGTCTGATCCCAATAAGTCCCACCGGTAGAACTAAAAAGTATCCATTGAACGACGACGCGTATCTGTACGGACTGAACAATGGCAATGCTCGTCCAAGATTTCCTTCCACATCAGACGACGATTCAAGTGAAGAAATATTAGACCCTATGGTCACGGCGGTTCCTCCACCTGTCATTCCTATCAGCTCGGCGACTCGTCGTGCGGGCGGCAGTGGTGTTAGTGGGGCAAGTAAATCATTCATTCAAACTAGAGGAATTGGAGGAGGAGGTGCAGCAGCAGCAGCGAATACTTCAAGGGCTGGACGGCGTCCTTTCTTCGGATCAATGCAGGGAGGAGGTGACGACGATTCCGATGATGAGTCAGACATGATCCTTGTGGATGGAGACACTGACGTGGAAGAGGACAATGATGTCGATGAGCTGTTGGAAATGCAGAAGAATTTGACACTGGAGGCTGCGGCGGCTGCGTTAGCCAAGTCGAGGGGTATGACCGGAGTTCGCAGTTTGGATAATGATCGACCTGCAATGAACGGGCTGAGGAATGGGCAACACTACTAAACAACAATTAAGAGGAGCATATGGAGCAGTGTAATAGTTGTATAATAAGGAGTTGTCTGCTATACTAACAGTTTGTAACTTTTAAATTACACGATTATAATATTCTCATATGAGAAATCATACCAATAATAAGTTGTTAAAGATATTCATGAGACTGAGAAGTAAAAATAAATTATTCTTGGTAAGCTCCTTTCCTTCCATAACTTTATTGTCAT
>Ga0194135_10001930_pt1 | contig 12536 bp, 17 predicted proteins | sample LitLau_LLRF_2013_FD_134024 | JGI IMG/M metagenome (GOLD analysis project Ga0194135, IMG submission 134024) | Freshwater sediment microbial communities in response to fracking from North America - Little Laurel Run_MetaG_LLRF_2013 (version 2) | ecosystem: Environmental > Aquatic > Freshwater >... | reverse complement strand
TATGATTCGTGCAAGAGCCTTCTTCTTAGCAGGTTTTGCTGATTGTTGTAATTTAAGTGGAAGCGTGTGGCGTGATCTAACTCTAATAACAACTTTCCTCCTCCAGCCAACAATCACTCACACTGAACTTCTTCACACGGGAATCATTCAGTGTAGCTCTGAGGTCTCTGAAGAAGAAGTCAAGTACAAGACCAGTGGTAGAGCAGTTGTTGTGTCCCAACTAGTTAGTTGTAGTAGGTCACTTCCCACAGAAGTCTGTCAGTCTGTAATTGAAGCCCAATCTCCAGAATCTCCCAGAATCTCACGTTGATCTCAGGTAGCCCCGAGTACAGAAATAGATCCGAAATTCCCACGTATTGTCGTCAGTGAACTTCTCTGAAGAAGGATCAGAGTAATAGCAAAAGTTCACTGAGGAAAATCCACACCACCACACACGACACAAGACAGAGGACACGAACTCCTCACCTTTAACAGTTCATTTTTTCACTTTCAGTCTTCTCGGGAATTCCATCGAGAACGGATCGATAAGTATCGCGTATCGTGTCAAGGCCAAGATGCCACCTAACAATACCCTTACAAGCTCCGACAACGCTGCTCCAACTGCTGCAGCTCCTGAGTCCCCTGCTGTTGTGACTATCAAGCGGTCTAAAGTCCACGGCACTGTCACCGCCGCCGCCGACGATGATAACAAGAACATGTCATCGTCATCAAAGCATGATTCATCCGCTGCTGACGACTGGAACTATTGGGATCACTTGTACCCTGTAAACATCTTGTGGTTCATCTTGCTCCATTTGGGAGCTGCCTATGGACTCACTTTGGTCTTCACTGAGGCCAAAATCGCTACTACGATTTTTGGTAAGTCACGTCACAATAAATCAATTATCTTTAAGTCCTTCAGACAAAAGCGCTCTTTGAAAAAAAACTCTCCTCTAAAAAAACCCTTTTGTCTCCTCCTTATTATTATTAGCTGTGTTCACCTACGGCCTCTCCCTATTCGGGATAACCGCAGGTGTCCACCGCCTCTGGTCCCACCGAAGTTACAAAGCGATCCTCCCTCTACGAATCTTCCTGGCTTTCTGCAATAGCGTGTCTTACCAAAACTCGATCTACGTTTGGGCCCGTGACCACCGTGTCCACCACAAATACACGGAAACGAATGCTGACCCTGTGAACTCATCCCGAGGTTTCTTCTTCTCCCACGTTGGTTGGCTCCTGTGCAAGAAGCACCCTGATGTCAATAGGATTGGAGGGAAGGTCGATATGTCCGATATCCTAGCTGACCCTGTTGTCCATTACCAGAGGAAGTACTACGCTCTCAGTGTCCTTGGCTGCTGCTTCATTGTCCCCACTCTTGTTCCATGGTACTTCTGGGGGGAAAGTCTTTGGGTTAGCTACTTTGTCGCTGTCGTACTCAGGTACTGCCTTGCCCTCAATGCTACTTGGCTCGTCAACTCTGCCGCCCACATGTTTGGAAATAGACCTTATGATGAAACCATCGCCCCCGTGGAAAACTTGACCGTGTCTGCACTTACTCTTGGAGAAGGGTAAGTTCTTTTTTTTTCTTTTTCGAAGCTTTTTAGGAAAAAGGAACCATTTGAAATTATTTTGCCAATGTAAATAATGAACATTATCCCCATTGCACGAATTTTAGTTCATGAGAAAGAAGTGAAACAATTTTTTATAACCTAACTTTAAAATGTCCCTTTTATTTCTTTCCTTGTGGAAAATTCGTATACTTTTTTATCTTGAAGTTTTTTTTAAACTGCAGAATTCTCTTGTAAATTGATTCTTAACATTCTTCTTGTTCCCATTATAATTAATTTTAATTGAGGAACTGATTGAATCAAATAGAATAGGAAGAGTTTTCCATAATAGCTTGTAATAATTAATAATAATTTGTGCCGGCGTTTATTGCAGGTACCACAATTTCCACCATACTTTCCCGTGGCATTACTCTACATCCGAGTGGGGATGGTCAATCAATCTCACCACCGTTTTCCTCGATCTCTTTGAGCAGTTAGGATGGATCTATGACGTCAAGCGCGTTACACCCGAGATGGTCAAAGCCAGAGTGAAGCGCACAGGACCTGGAGGAACTCACAAGACACCCAAAACTGAGCATGAATACATGTGGACTGGGGATCAAGAGTAAAACTTATTCATTATTTCTTCTTTCCACGTGTTTCCTTACAATTTATTCATTTGAAGCAGTGGATTATTTCAATTCCATTGTTATTATTCCTATTGTCAATAAAATATCGTTCCTACCAATGTATTAAAAATAACATTGCTCTCTGCAGGAAATTAAGTGGTTGGCAAATTGGCATTATATACACAGAAGAACCTTTCTCATTATTATTATTATATAGACTGCATGTCAGGAGTAGCATTAGCATTAGCGTGTATAGTCAAGTCATATTAATCTCCCACACAACAGCATCCCACCAACTTTTGGTGTGTGACTAAAGTGTGAAAAGATGATGATGATGAGATTAAAACTTTTATCTATAGAGAAGGGCACTTAATAATAATAGTAATAAGTTGTCGTCGCGTTTGAAGAGCGATTAGGTATATATAATGAGATTAAGGGGAGTGTGATTGGAGAAGAATATCACTTAATCACCGAGGAGAGTTCTTCTTCGATTGAATAATCCACATCATCACTGGCAGCAGCAGAAAAGCAGCAGCAGCAGCAGCAGCAGCTTAATTCAATTAGGTTATTGTTGTTGCCGTGGTTACTTCATATATATATACATGTACACCCTATATTGCCAATTATGTAGAAAGAGAGGCTGTTCAGGGTAAGCCAAATCTTTCCATCTCTCTCTCTCTCTCTCTATCACTATCTCTCTCTCTCTCTTTCTTTAGTTAGTGTATCACGTTCTTCACCCCGAACACGTCCACGTTCTTCCACGGTTGATGCAATTTGAGAAAACACGCGTAGAGCCTCAGATCGTCCTTCGTGCAGTGTAGTCTTTCGATCTTTCACTCTCCGAGAGACTCCCCTCTCGTCCTCATCTTTGCTCTGGCTCGTTGAGGAACAACTCTTCTTGATTCGGGACAAACTCAATTTCCTCTCGCAACGAGAGACTCTCTCACACACACTCCTCCCCCTCTCTCTCTCTCTCTCCAAAGTTTCTTTGAGTTTCAATTTTTTAATGCGGCAGCCGATTGACGTGTGTGCTTGTGAGGAAACTTTTGACAGAATATAAAGAGGAGGGTCATGATCTTTTCTATTTGGATCACAGGTCGCCCACCACCACACCCCCTTCTCAAGTGATTGACGTTGTCCCCGGGGATGATGATTATACATAGCTAGAAGAAGAAGAAGAAGAAGAAGAAGAAGAGGAGCAACGACAACCTCAGAACTCTAAGAAGTATTATTATCATCCTAGTGGTAGTAGCGGTGGTGGGGACAGGAGCACCATAATATAATATATAGAAAGAGCACCCCCCTGTAAAGGCCGTGTTGTATGTATCATAATCATATCTGCCTGGTGTACATTGCACTAACAGAGCATGCACGTATGTGTGATTAGGTGTTAATGAGGAAATAATAGAGATCACATCCTCATTCAGTCTGAGAGAGTATCACTTGATTAGGGCAATTGATCTCTCAACAAATCTCTGCCCCTCTCGTCCACAGTGCACATGCGAAACACTCTCACTCTCTCGTACATATACACTCCTCCTCAACCACCAGAGCTGCATTATTATTTTCTCCTCACTTTCTCTTTCATCTTCATCCAAGAAGATGAAGCGACTCTCGCTCCTCGACATGTTCGCCTCTTACTACCAACACTCTCAGCAGCAGCAGCAAGCTATTCAGCAAGCAGGGGGTGGTGGAGGTAGTGAATCAAGGACCACCACCACACCCACTCACTTGCAGCAACAACAGCAACAACACAGAGACGCTGCTGCTTCATCAAATACAAACAGGCACTCCCCAGACGAAACTAAACTCCACACTGTAATCTCACATTCCCCCGTTAATTCTACTAGTAGCAACACTAGTCTTAGCCCCCCTGCCACTGTCAGTGCTGCTGCAGCATCAGCGAGTGGTGTCCTACCTTCGATTGTTTCACCTTTCTCACTCCCCCCACCACCACCACCACCATCAACTCAACTCCCTTCAAGCCTCATCATCTCTATATTCTTCATCATCTCTTGTAGCCGCTGCAGCTGCAGCTGCAGCAGCCGCGGCGTACCACCCACAACCGCAATCGCAACAGCAGCAGCAGCAGCAACAACAACAACAACAACAGTCATCAGTAGTGCCATCATCAGTAGTAGTGTCTTCTTCATCTCCCTCACCATCATCATCTTCCTCCTCGTGTGAGTGAATAATGAATAAAAGTGGTTTTCCCAAGGGACACTAGTCTCTCTCTCTCTCTCGATCCTCTTTCCTCCTGAGACGAGGAATTAGTCTTTGTGCGAATTAGTCTTAATGCACTCTCTCTCTCCTTTATATTATATAAACCGTATATTATATTGTATAGATGCCGCCGCGAGTTATTATGCCGCTGCAGCCGCAGCAGCAGCAGCAGCCGCTGCTCATCACCACCATCACCATCACCAGGTCGGAGGACCACACCACCACACCTCTTCGTCTGCAGCAGTAGCAGCATCTGCTGCGGCTGCTGCATCTTTGAATCATCATTTGATTCCTCATGCACATTTACACCTGACGTCGCCTCTTCACCACCATCATGAACTGCACCACCATCTTTCTCATCACCACCCACACCACCCCCATCACTTGATGGGGGTGGATTCGTCAGGGGACTCTTTTGTTAGGAGGAAGCAACGGAGGAATAGAACTACTTTCACTCTTCAGCAGGTAAGAGAGAAATCCCACGTTGCCCCAGGAAGGGCTCTCTCCGTGTATATATACTTTGCATTGCATTTTACTTTGTGTCGCACGTTGCCCTCATATAAAATATAACTCCGGCCTCACCTGTGCACAACCTGTGCACAGGTTGTGATCTAAAACCTAAAATTACAATGTCAAATCTAATAACAATGGACACGTCAAAATGATAATACTAATAGGTTGGTTCTTTGTGTGGTCTGTTAAGTTGGAGGAGTTGGAGACGGCATTTTCCGCGACGCACTACCCCGACGTGTTTACGCGAGAGGACTTGGCCCTGAAGATAAATTTGACGGAGGCCCGCGTTCAAGTGAGTTGATTTCTTCCTTTGAGGAGAAGGGTTTAATGGTAAAGAGTGTGTGTGCTGGATGACCCTTAGGGATTTCTCCCCTCTCTAGATAATCTTTAGATGAAAACAAATTGACAATATGTATTTTGGTGTGTGTGCATTATTTCGACCACATAATCCCCCCATTAGTCTTCATCAGGGGATGTCAATCTCACACAACTAAACCACTTTTCTTGCTGCGGTCCTGTTCGTCTCTGATCCCTTACGTACGTGAATTATATGTTTTATATGGTTGCTCATAATAGGTCTGGTTCCAAAACCGGAGGGCCAAGTGGCGCAAGTCGGAGCGACTCAAGGACGAGCAGCAGAGGAAACACAGTAATAGTCAGACAACCAACAATAACAGACTGGAGAACGATGAGAACACGACATCGTCCACACCTCCAGGAACTCCTAATAATAACAGAGTCTCTACTACTGCTGGGGATGACGTTGAAGTGACCATTGAAGACGATGACGATGAAGACGATGAGAAGAAAAGCTGCTCTGTGATGAGTAGCTGCTCCGATGCCACCACAACTACTACGACCACGGTCATGATGAGAAACAATAATGGAGAGGAGGAGCTGACGATGAGGGAGCAACAACAGCAACAACAGCACCAGCAGCAACAAAGTCCTTCGTCATCCACTCACCACCAACAGCGATTACTCAAGATGAATAAGCGTCGAGAGGAATTTGACGTAGACAGTGACAATAATGACAATGATGATGATAATGATGATGACAGTAACAACACGCCGACTATGGAGATGCAGGAAGCGTCAACTACAACAGAAGCGTGGTAAGTGTTGTTAAGACCTATTATACCTTGACATTGCCAAATACAGTCAAATTCGGCCAAGTTGGGTCACAATTTCACAATTGACAAAATCCTACAGTCCTAACAACCTAACCTCTTATCTTTCCATACAGTCCGTCCTTGACGCTGAGTGGTGGTGATAAGAAGAAGAAACCAAGAGACAATAATTGTGACTCAAGTAATAACAACAAGTTCCTCCTGCGATCCATCCAGAACCAAATAATCCTAAAGGAGGACAATAATAAGTACCCCCCAGGAAGCGTCGAAGCAGCTGCAGCTGCAGCAGCAACAATCTTCCTCAACCATCACCACCACCACCACCACCACCAATACAACGCCAGGAGTCCCTTATTACTAGGAGGTGAATCTGAAGAACTCTGTTGCGGCGACGATGAGGAATCTTTACCCCACCCACCCCCACCACCCTTAGCATTAGCACCTGCATCTCTCCTCCGTAGCACTTCGGTTGCAGAACTACGTCGAAAAGCGCAAGAGCATTCTGCCGCTTTGCTCCATTCTTTCCACCAGTCGCTTCTCTCCGCTCATTACCATCAAGAGCACCACCAGCCTCACTTGATCCTCCCCTCTTCAGCGTCATCGACATCATCGTCATCCTCACCCCCCTTTTACTACCGACACCACCCCCTCCTGATGACTGGAACTGGGAACACCACCACACCAGGAATGTACAAGCTCAAGTCAGAGTGATAATAATAACGACAGAGCGCGTGTAGTAGGACACGCTCCTCCCATTGTGTGTATGTATTCTCCTCCTCTATCTCTCTCTTTCTATCTGTTGTGTATTATATTATATGCCCTGTAGGGTCAATTTCACTCTGGCAAACATCAATTTGGCTGTGTGTTTATTCTCGAAATGAGATATGAATTCACTCAACACAGCATCCCCTGCTGCATATGCTGGTCCTCTAAATGTTTCTTGGTCGATTAGTTGTGCAATAAATCTCGTCCTTTCTCTGTGAAGAGTACACTTAACTCTCGGGCTAAGTGCTTCCGCTCAACTTTCTCTTCCACACAACGAACGAGAGAGATGTACTTAATCACCTCCTCTCTCTCTCTCCATTACTACTACTACTACTACTACTATACATCTCTCTCTCTTAGTAGATATAGACAGGATACACCGGAACATTAATTCCAGCCTTTTATATACACACACACACACACATGTGAAAGAGGAAGACATTAAGGACTCCATAATATAAAAGAAGCAGGAGAAAGAGGGGAGAGAGAGAGAGAGTTGAATGGAAGTTGAGCACTCCCCTACGATTAAGGAGACAAAGAGCTTTCACTCTACACACAATCTATTATTATTATTATTATTCTAATCGCTCCCGTTTTGTATACACTTGGTAATAGTTGATTCTTCGGTGGTGGTGGTAGTGGTGGAGGAGGCTGTGGGGGATTAATATCTTTAATTGTTATTTGGAATCATTCACTCTTGAAAATGTTATTCTTCTTCATTAAACGTCACAGTGTGTGTAGTAGTAGTAGTAGTAGGGAGTCTCAGTCTGCCCCAGAGTATTATTAATGAGTTGTTTTAATTAGCTCAGAGCACTTCACTTCTTTCCACTACACTTGTAGTTATGTATAACGAATACGAATAATATAAGGCTCGGCTTCCTCGTCGTAAGTGGAGAGAGTATGGTGAGTGCTCATTTGCATGCCAGATTTTGACGTCTTATTACAAAACACTCCACACTAATTGGAAGGAGCATATATGCTGATTTATGATTGATAGAGACAGGTACTAGTCTTGCTTTCTTGACAGATTTACACTCCCTTATTAATTAGCATGCATAATATGGAGGAGGATGAGGAAGAAATCATGAGGCACTGAGGCACACACTAACACTTCATTCGTGTCTTTCTCTAGGATTTTGAAAGGCCCCGAAATGATCTCAAGTGTATAGTTTTATTACTGCCAAACTGCCAATGTATACATTATGCTTTTCCGAGGGTATATCGCCTCGCCTGCTGCGTTCGAGGAAATGGAAAAATGAGTCAGATTTTATGGCACTTTATTATTCACATTGTTGTTAGTTTCGTTTATGGTAATATTATTATTATTATCATCATCATCAGCCCTTTCCGGTGGTGGTTCTTCTGTAGAAGATGCAGCAGCGTCAACGACAACGTTGTTAGTGAAATTACCGTCGTTTCTTCCATAAGGTGAGTCATGAGTGCATCATCTCCATCTTATATGCATCATCTTCAGCAGCAGGTACAATTAAGTATTAGTCGGATTAAGGAATGCGTTCTCTTGATAATATTCATAGTAAAAGTCAGGTCCTCATCATATTAGTAGTAGTCGTCGTACGATCCCGCCTTAAGACCACACCCACCATCAGTCATAAGATCATTACACATGGAATTACAAGTTACATAATATATGAAAGTGTCCGTACCCTAACAGCCCTGCTGCCTCCAGTTGATTGTTGAATTGCAAATAGATTATCTCTTGTTCCAAGTCTTCTTCCGAGTGTCTTGTTAGCAGGTGAGTACTCGACCTTTGACTTTGGAACGAACAATCCGTATGGATGCTCGCACACAAAGTACCTGTACATAACGCGACAACTCAATTACATAATCACTTCGCATTAAATGCAAAAAACGAGTAATAATAAATAAATTCCATACTGCCTCCCCCGAACGGTTCCATCGTTTTTCCCAAGTGGATGGAACAGTTCAATTCCAGCCCACTCCCCCTCTGCAAAAGCTACTGGTCCCATATACCGAAGTATCCCTGTCTTGGTCTCCCCCACTGAGCTTGCAACAATCACTCTTGACCCAATAGGGATGTACTCTTGCTGCTGCTGCTGCTGCTGCAATTGAGGTGACGCTGATCTCCTGAAATTCGTCTCATCATTGAAAGAGATCCTCCTCCCACTTGAACTAAAAGGAGACCCTTCCCTCGAAGAAGAAGACCGAGCACCACCACCACCCCCACTGCTCATATTGTCCCTTCCATAATAATTATTGCTCGTGTACAATCTACTTCCACTCCCATTGCTGTAGACAGAAGACGAAGTAGAGAGTGCCGAAGGACTCTCTTCCCTCATAATCCTAGCGGCCCTTTCCATTTGCTGCTGTCTAAGAAGTCCAATCTTCGCAGGGTCCATAGACATGGGCACAACTGCCGTTCGACTCAGCCTGTTCACTCTTACGAAAATCCCATGATCTGCGCCGCATTGGAAGTAACGACGACCCCCACGGACACAACCATCGTGCGTTCCTGCAATTTTTGCAATAAAGAACACACGCCCAGTTTTTGCATGTCTTGGATTTATTCCGTGAAATCTCGCGTGTTGGTCTTAGTCTTACCAAGAGGATGATCCAGAGCGACTCCGGCCCACTCTCCTTTAGCAAAATGAACTTCGCCAATGTAACAGATCCGACCGCGCCAATCCCCCTCCCCTCCCACATACACGACCTCTCCCACCACATAAGATGGGGCTGAGGATGAAGATGATGACGAATCCATTTTGGTTGACCACAACGACTGCTGCTGTTGCTGGTACTGCTGGACGCTAGGTGCTGAAATGAGGAAGACAAAAGGATTGATTGTGTGTGTGTGTGTGTGTTTCCACCCACGCCATTTCATTCAAGGATATAACTTAACCCACACACAAATACACACAACACCACAACTTGTTTTTTAAACCACACATATAATGTCTTGAACTTGACCATCTACTTTCTAAGAATGCGACCTACTTAAATCACTACATAAACTTCTTGGTGTTAACAAGACTGCTTACCTATGAGCTGCATTTTTTGATCAGCTCCTCCGAGAAACCTTCTGTGCACACACTTGAAACTAAGAAACTTGCCTAAAAGCTGTTTAGCTATTAATAATAAATGCAGATTTCAATTGTGTGACCGTGATGACTGCGTTTGAAAGACTGAGCACGCGACTATGGCTCTCGTCTTAATTTAAGCTCTTTCGGAGAGATGAGGAGCAAAAAACAGGTATGGCAATGTGAGATGACGAGAGAGAGTGTCTCCCAAATATGGCAAGCGCTAGTTGGGTGCAGCATCAGAGAACATATTTATTGTTTCTGTTCCAGTAATTATAAAGAGAGATGAATAATTGCCTGGTGGTGGTTGTGAAATTGTGAACACACTCCCCGAGAGATATTAAAGCGAAGGTCATGCGGAGAGAAGGGGGAGTAATCGCTTTATGGTCTGAGCATCGTGACCACGGGAGAAGCTTCTAAAGAAAACATGGAATACATTTATTTGTGATTTAATGGATTTTCTCGAAAGCTATAATTCAAACGCACACGTAATTAGTTGTTTTATGGTGTTTACTATGTTTATGAGTTTACACAATTTGGACTAGCATTATCAGCGAGCAGTTTACTTTTTAAGTTATTATTACACAACAACAACATCGCAGGACTGTGATATGGGCTAGCGGAGGAGAGTGTCGTAAGTTGTTGGATGAGACTGGAGATGAAGATGATGATGATGATTGCCTGGAGGAACGACTGCTGCTCCTGATGCTGCTGGACCTGTTGTTGGCGAGTTGTAGTAAGACGAAGCAGCAGCAGCAGCGGAGAGGTGTTGTCTCCATTGCAGATGTTGAGATGATGATGAAGACGATGCTGAGAGCATCATGTAAGGGTGTGTGTGATGTGTTCCTGTCGTCCCTTCAAAGTACACAGCAGCAGCAGCAGCAGCAGCGGCTGCAGTGGTGGACGTAGTTGAAGAAGGTCCAAACTGACCTCCGCCTCCTCCTTGATGTTGCATATTATGATCATGCTGGAACATTATTTTGTTGTCGTGAGTATTGGAGCTGCTGGAACTGGAACTGGAACTCGCAAGGTTGAGTATCCCGTGAAAGTCGAATTTGTAAGCGTAACGCTTCCCATGAACCTTGCTCATTATATTCTTGTCGTAGTAGTACCTGCACATAATCATTATCATTACATAACATGAAGTTACTTTGGCGTGCGTGGAGTGAAGCTCATCATTCCTGCTTGCTTTTTTAATTAAAAATACCTGAGAGCGCGTGATAGTTTGTCATAGTTCATGTTAGGTTTGGCTTTGCGCATTCCCCACCTCCGGGCTACTTCGTCAGGGTCCGTGAGCTTGAATTCACCATGCTGACCTCCAGGTTCCCATGATATGCCCACGCCTGAGCCTTGTTCGGAGAGGAGTTCCAGGAGGAACTGCCATAGCTGGATTTGACCTCCTCCAGAAGAAGAACTGGAAGAAGATGAAGAGTGGTGGTGGTGGTAGTTGTGAATGGGTCTGGAGGTAACTGATGATGATGATTGGGGAGGGACTACCCTAGCTGCAAGTTGGTGGTGGTGATGCTGGTTAAGGATCGTTTGGATATGATGGGATGTCATTCTGGATTCTGATGCGCTGGTGGCAGAGGGTGTGCCGATAAGTCTCTTGCTTGGGTAATAGTACTCTGAAATGAGACACGTGTGTGTTTAAATGTGATAGCTATGGACTATGGTGTGTGCGTGTTGCATAATCTTATTCATATACCATTGTTGTGTTGTTGGTAGTGTTGTTGAATGCCGCAGGTTGAGTTCAAGTAATAGGATGTCGAGTTATTCCAGTGGTGACTGCAGCAGGTCCAGGGCAAAGGAGGACTTGTAGGCTTATTAATATTGTCAGCTCCATTATTTCTTCCAGTAGAAAGACGTTTCTCATCGGGTGAAGGGGGAGACGGAGGAGGTCTTGCGTTGAGTGGGTGTGGTTGTTCCTGCTGCTCCTGTTGCTCGTCTTCATCTCGACCTAAAGTGAATCAAACAATTAAGAGTTTGTCATCATAAGACGAAAACTGATCATGGTGATAATCTCTAGTCTTGATATAGTCTCATTGTTAGATAGATCGAAAGCATAAATATAAATGAAATTGTAAGCTGTCATTCTGCAGCTTATGCAGCAATTATTAAAGTGGGTTGGAAACGTCCCCTTAGGTGAGTCTCATATCAGCAGTGTCAGACTTGTTTATAGTCGGACTTCTTGCACTGCTTGCATAATAATCTTGACTCCATCCGTCCTTCAATCATCATCATCGCTATCAGTCTACCACCAAACTAAACTACAGTTCCAGTCCTCGTGTACCTCGCGTGTGTGAACCAGTCTCGCCACCACTGCCACCACTGCCACTGCCACCACTGCCAGCCTCACTACGAGAGACGTCCAAATGTACACCATCCCACGCAGTAGCTGCACCGTGAATATGCGTAAACCTCGAAAACATCTCATCGGGTGCCGAAATAGCTCAGTTGGGAGAGCGTTAGACTGAAGATCTAAAGGTCCCTGGTTCAATCCCGGGTTTCGGCACACTTTTTTGCTTCAGCTCCTATCAAGGGGGTGTGGTTTTATAAAACACTACTCTAATAATGTGGTTTACACTCACCTCTTTTTATACCTGATGATAATAATGACTGTGCTTGTAGTGCTTTCCTCCTCCTCTTCCTTTTGTTGCTGTAGCCAATCCCCCCACTCCCCACAACCACACCCCC
>Ga0194135_10001929_pt1 | contig 12538 bp, 8 predicted proteins | sample LitLau_LLRF_2013_FD_134024 | JGI IMG/M metagenome (GOLD analysis project Ga0194135, IMG submission 134024) | Freshwater sediment microbial communities in response to fracking from North America - Little Laurel Run_MetaG_LLRF_2013 (version 2) | ecosystem: Environmental > Aquatic > Freshwater >... | reverse complement strand
CTGCTAGAGCTTGCGAGGGATTAGGATTTGCCACTGGTGGTGCAATAGTCGTCCAGGGAGCAGGTACAACAGGTGCAGGCGCTGAAGCTGCGGATTGAGCGAAAGTAAAAGTATTTCAAACTCCTCCCCCAACCACTCCTTCTAATTAAAATAAAAAAACAGACTTACATTGCATTCGAGATTTAATTAATTACGGAATTAAATAATAATAAAACTCACCTGTGGTTGTAGTCGCAGGAGGTTGAGCAGAAGCGATCGTATTGGATTGAAGTTATTCCTGCTGTTCCCTTGTCCTAGAATTAATTGATTATAATTAGTAATTAATTCACTACCTGAGCTAATTATTACCAGTAATTGCTATTAATTAATTAATAAATCACCTTTTGCATTTACTCGCCAATGCTTCGATAACACTTTCACTTACAGGACTGGAATGATATGTCCCGAGATGAGTCCTCTCTCGCCTAGTTGAACTGCCCCACCCTCTTGTCGTCACTTCTAAGTCCCCTTTCCGTCATGAAATCCTCGGTTTCTCTGACTTTCGAAACTTTCAACGACTTCAAACCAAACAATAATAATAAATCAATTGACTTAACCTGAGATGAGAATGAGAAGACGAACTTTTGAATCTCCCGCGGGAGCATGATCATCACCCTCTCTCTATCCCCTTCTCATCGCAGGTGAAGGAACATTCCGAAACGACCCACACGGATGGGCGACCTACCACGATCGACTCGCAGACTCTACGTCTAAACCACAGTGTTTTCATGAAAATAGGGAGGACCCTTAAGGGTCTATAAGGGCCGTGATTGTAAATTGTTGGAAATTTCGAATTTCTTCTTTTTGAAACTTCAAACTCCCGTCTGACTCGTTCCTTGATAAAACATGTATACTAAACTAAGCATTTTATCACAGGATCATCCGTTAATCGCTGAATAAGTTATAAATAGTGATAAGCCAATTTTAATACTATAACAAATTGGTTTTAAATATACAAATTTTGTTCATGAATCACGTTTTAAAAGACTTGTGTTAATGCACTTAATTACACTAATTGTAAGCGTCTGTTCCACTGATGGAAAAGGGATAAAATCCAATGGGACGTTTAACAAGAATGTAATATCTTTGCTAATTTGGCGGAGATATGAGTTGATGTATTATGTATAAGACTAGTGTTATGTTTTTTACCCAACGCTGGTTAGTGAAATGTGAATATGAATACATTTTTTATTACCATACCATGACGCATAAATAAAAATGGCTCAGCAACTGATAACAAGTGTGAAGAAGTATTCTTTGCGGAGAGCCAAGGAAAGAAAACCCAGATGAATTATTCGAATATTTTTTCAGCTTCAGATGGAGTGTAAGCCTTCCTCATAATTTCTTCTTACTTCAACTTTCGGGAGTAACTTTGCATTATACCAAGGAATGTAGAGATTTGTGACAGAAAGAAAGTGTGAGTGAAAGTTCCTGTTGAAGATGCTATATATATACCTACAAAGACAATGAAACTGGTGATCGTCAAAGGTAGTATTTACCAAAATTAATAGTTTAAAAGGCTTTAAAATTGCATTAAACCTTAGGATATCGTAGAAAAACACAAACTTATTTCAGGTTTAAAACCTTTGTCAAATGGGAAAAATGTTGAAATTGAAATTAACAAGAGTGGTCTTGACTGTCTTAAGAAAAAATTTTCTCTTGATTGCGAAGCTTAATATAATTCCTTTGCAGCATTAAAATGCAGAAAATAAATGAGTTTTTTAGATTAAGTAGAACAGCCATTGACCTTTCACAATGCAGCTGATAATGTGTGCCTTCAATGACCTGCACACAACAGGATCAACCCAATGGAACTGATAATGTGCACCTGCACCTCATATTACCCCAAATACAGAATTACACAAAAGACTACACATTCTTATGTGGAAAGCTTCCACTTAACATGAAAATGCTACAACAGATTATCGGTAAAATTTTGAAAGTACTTTCATATCACCCAAACTATAATTAAAGTGCACCGTATTTTGTGTAAAGGTTTTCGAAAATTGTATGCAAATGATCCTTGCACGCTGCTACTTATGAATTTGCGAAAAATTTTCTTGATCCGATTTACCGTGAGCCTGTAACTTTTACACAATCATACACATGGTCTTTCCGTGGATTGTATATGATGCATGTACTTTGCTGGGTGAACTCACTGCCATTTAAGTGACAGGAAATCCAGCAGCGGTAGTCTTAGGCTATATGCCGTCAATGTATATGATACCTCGTATATGCAATTGTATCATGAATTCACAAGTCGTTGGCCCTATTAAATTAATGAATGGGCTCGTTCATATGAAAAGAAAGAATTAACTTTTTTCTGTTTCTCTGTTGTGGTGAAGCAATTTGGTTGCAAATTGTATTGTTTACTAGTTTAATAAAATGAAGAAATTAATGTGTAGAGAGATGATGTGTAAAGGACACCGCTTTGTTAGCTAAGGCCGACTCTCCAACCAGTTTGCATATGCTTGATCAAGTTCTCAACAATTATTTGTCTCTGATATAACGTCAGCGATCTCTGGGTTAATGTATTCAATACCAAAATGCAAAAAACATTAACTATAGTTCATATATTAATTATTCTCGTAAGTTGCATGTAGTCTGCATTTTATATTTTGAATCAAGAACACATTCCATACCCCCCCAGTGATTCCATATAAAGTTTTATCCTCTCAATCTATTAGGTTAGATATGATATGTAGTATGAGATAGTTTAATGTTAACAGTGTGAAATTTTTGACTGATGCTTGCCCGATAAATATAAATGCTACGGTTTGTTCTGACGAATTTCCTCTTGACCATTCTTTTTATTAACTTAATTTCCCAGCTACAGCGTGTAACCAAATACCAAGTAAGTAAGTGTAAGTTATTCCAAGAAATTACTAATGACGTGTTATTACAGTTAACAAAGTTCATTTTAAAAAGTATTCCGTAAACTGTGAAGTGACCTCTTAAGCATTTCGCTGCTGAAAGGACAACGAAGCATTCATTTATAAAAACAAACATTATCCTACTAAACTTTAGCTGACAATAATCTTTGTGCATCAACATATGAAAATAAAATCATGAAGCGAGTTCAACTCAATAATTTTATACCTTTAGCACTCGAATAGTAGCAGTTATCTTCATTATCATTGGATTATTACTAGATTGCTGGACTATTGGCAATAACTTTAATGATTTCTTTCAGATTAGTCGAAGTCAAACGATTTTTAATAAAACGAAATGAAAGCTATGGTTGAATCGATTTCCAACTAAAAGTTTTTTGCAATAAATAGTTTACAATTAAGTCTATAATAAATCAGCATTTCAACCTCACATGCAGTTCTATTTCTGTTAGAGACTTCGGGGCTTGGGCAAGTACAATTGAAGCATTAATTTATAACTTTCCTTTGATTATTTGCTTAACAATCGATTCAGAGATACATTTAAAAACAGCAAATATACACTACATAATCCCCTTAACTTCCATCAAAATAGTATGGCCAAAGGATTGCAAATTTTAATAATTAAAAATCTATTTATATAAGCTCTTAATTTTAAGAAAAATAGTTCAGTTTAGCTTTTGTTTTACGCGTACTTATCCAACTGTCTTTTCTGTCAGTAGTTAGCGAATATTATAAATTTATGGTTGATACAAAATGTAAGTAAGTATGTAAACTAAAACTTCCAATACTTTACAGATATATTTCAAGTATGCTTCAATTTTGAGAGTTTGCACATTAAGGCGGAGTCAGCTGGCTTTCCAAAATCTTCAGTTTTTCCTTCTTTATGCGATTTCGTTCTTCTAAAGTGTCAGCGATACGTTCAAGTACACTCTTAGTCTCTGAGATTCCTTCTAGAAAATGTTCGATGCTGGTCAATGCGTCTAGAGTTGTTTTGCTCGAGTTTGAAACTTCTTGGTCTGGTTGATGTGATTCTTTTGAAAGTGACGACGTCCCAGTGAGTTTATTTCCACAATTCAAACCTTTTGAATTCTGCAAATTGTCTTCTCCTTCCTTAAAAAGTTTGGTCTTTCGCAAAGATTGAGAGGTCAAACGTCTTTTCTGTTCTGTTTGCAAAAAATAAATTTTACGATTTCGAAAAATTAAAATATGTTTCCACAAATATGTATGGCATACTTGTTATGTCAATTCGTTTTTCAGGAGCATTTATGCTGGCCAGTTGAGGTAAAATGCGATCCATTTCCATATCTGAAGGCGATGCTTCGACTCGATCACTGTCTTGAATGTCAGAACCTTACAAATTATATTAAGTACACAAATGCAGTGTTTCTTTACGAATTTTAATTAATAAGCAGAACTGATTATAAATGGCCAAGCTCACAACTAATTGGCATCATGCCGGGATGAAATTCGCTGTAGAAGCTGGTATGATTTTCGCCCACCAGCTGGTAATGAATTGCTCTCGTCGTCTGGGGATTAAAACTTTCAAACTGACAGCCATTACCATTATTTTGATACGATGATTTAGGTGTTTCTATTTATTACAATTTTTTATCAAAATCCTTGGATAAAAGTCTTAAAAATTGTTTTCTACCATACCAACTGTTGCTCCTGACCACGCTTTGCTACCAGCATCCAATTTCTTCAAGTCTTTTGTTTGTGACTTTGTTTTTGGATTAGACAATACCAAACTTTTTTCCTCCATTACTTCTGGCTTTCGTGAAATTTCATTGTATTTCAATCTCACTTCCGATGAAGTACGCAGAGTATCGCTGTTTTCATTTACACACTGAGCTATTTCTGACCAGATACCTTCTCTTGCAAGTCGGCCAATTAACATACATGAAGAACCAAACAGTAAAGAGTGCCGAATTTTAACAGCTTGAATTAAAGCCTTGACTTCTCTTTCAGTCCAGGGAAATACGTTCTTCTTGGAAGACATCGCCTTCAGAACGTTATATTTGTCCTTAAATATCCTGGAAATTTATTAAAAAGCTGTTTAAATGACACAAAATTTTATTAAACTTCAGATTGCTCGCATTATCGCAGCTAAAAGCACTTCTACTGCAAAGAAACAAGCTGTTTATTCTTAAAATAAATTATGGCAATGTTTGTTTTTCCCTAAAGATTGCTCTCAGAAACTTTGTTCTAACCATAGGCGGGGATTTGATCGAGGAAAAAATGAACTCAGAAATTTAAAAACTCGTAGTTAAGGTGTTTCGCAAAGTCCATATACAGCAAGCCAATAAAATTGTCAGGAAAGCCCATGTGACATGGTTAATCTTATGTTAATTTAGTCTTATAGACATAGTTATTTTAATGCCCATGTACAAGAAAGCTCTGTGTAAAAGTAAATCACAAAACTATTTCCTCAAAAAATAATCCAATTGCAAAAAGATAACGTTGCATTTAAAAAACTGCCGGACTCCATCTGTAGCTCATATGGCTTGTATCATGGCAGGTAAATTGCAGGTGGCTTTTTATTGCTTCTAAGTTTTTTTTGGATTTATCAAGGTATTTATTACGAGGAAGTGTATTGGCGCGAAGTTGTGGTTTTTCGTTAGAACAGGAGTCAGTTAATACACAAACACTTTTTACCCCTGGCATTTCAGGAGCTACAAGTTATACCTTGAACTATCCGGGCGTGTAAACAGATTTCTGTCCACTAAAACCTCTTTTCGAGTTACTATTGATGTAGTTTAACTGTTTTTAATTCATTTAGTACTCGGGAATCAAAAGAATTGTGACCTCACCATGTTTTGTAAATTAATGGTTTTAGATAAAATGTATGAAAAACGTTAACATAATAAAGTTGAAACTCACATACGTGCTTCACAAATCTACTGTATGATCTAAATCCTAATGTTTATGCATTATTTATGAAACTAATCCCATTTAAAGTGAAAGAAGCAGTCGTTAATTTGGAAAATTAGGAAATGGATTCATAAGGATAAATATTCAGCGATTCTATAAATTAAGTACCTTCTTTTATCGATGACAGTGATATTTTTTGTCAACTCTGAAGACCTCGTGCAATAGGATTTGATGAAGTAGACCGTTACAGTATCACTCTTGTTGGTCGATTATCACTCAGCTACAGTAACAAGATAATTGTGTTCAGAAACGGTTTCGAAAGAACTTATTTTTATGACAATTTCTGTACCAGAAAATTAGGCTAAAGTCTCCTGATAAAATGACACAAGCTAATTATGACAACCAAACAGAATGTAACTTAAACCTACCAACGAATCTAGTGAAACGGGACAAATTGAATAATGGACTGTCGGTTAGAGAATCGTGATACCCTATAGACTTGGACAACATTTGGGGAGAATTTAGATTCGATTGCTGATTGTGGTTACGTTTTTCTTTTTTTCTATTTTCCTGTTTTGAATATTTTCTTATTCCCAATTAATATTGTAACCAGGGTTTGTAGACGCAGGACACGCACAACAAGCAGTCAACAAATCCTGAATTGTAACCTATTTTCAGTAATTTAGTTACACTTTCCAGTAACGCCACAATCTCTGCTAAGTTCAGTGAGTCTTTACCACATAAAGTTCAAACTATTTAACGTATAAATAACTATCAAAATTCAAAAGCTTTTAAACCGCTGTCCGAATCACATATGTTAAGGATACATTACATATTTTTATTTTGTAACATGAAAAAAGTGAGGTTTCGAATTGTCAACTAAATTTTGGATTGACGACTCCTTCATGTAGATGTACAAAACAAAATGTTCCCCGTTTTAATTGCAAACAATTTAAGAAAGGTACAGCAGTTTTTTGGCAGGATTGTGACATATTGTCTATGAAAACACAACCCATTTCAATCGGTCCGCACTTTTAAAATTTAAATTTGCTTGAATGATGACTAGTTGTATTTGACAATATTTTAATATGACTGACATTATTGCGCTTAATCTGTTTGTGGATAAAGAAGGAGAAATAAGAGCTGGTGATCAGGAAAAATGCTATGCATATTAGTCTAATACTACTTTCAAGGCATTTTCACATCTGAACCCTCCAGTTTTGATTTCGAAGCTACACTGCATAGGTATTTGGTAAAAATTAGCTAGACTTCAACACGATTTCTTTAGCTGAGGTTTTTTGTTTAAACGTGTGCAAGTAAGGAGCCTATTGTTTATTGAAACCCCTTGTGGTGGGTATGTCATCCGTGGGTGACTATACGGGAGAAACATACTCATGAAGAAACTACACTCACTGTTCTCACAAGTTCAAAATAATTGTTTTTGGTTGTTTTTAAAAATCAGTTTTCAATCATCATTTTTATATTTATTTGAAGGTTTTTGAAAACTTTGTTAACATTTTTTAAGTTATGATTTTAGTTTCGAATTGACACATCTCTTCCTCTCTATTTCTCAACGGCTGTTGTCCCCACAAACTGAGGAATCACTCAATTAATACTATTAATAGGCTCAGTAAAATTAACCTTAATCTGAACAAAATGTAGAAAAACACATCAACAGTAAAGATTATCTGGCTATTTAAAGATATAACACACCTTTACATACCCTGTACAAAAACTTCAAATCTCGGGATCGTTTTTGCTAAACATAAAACTAGGCATGTAATCTGTTAACGTAACATAAACTATAAATCAATGAGTAAGAAACTACGAATATTAAATACGGATATATCAGTTAGTTTTACAACACAAACTCAGCATTCAAAAATTTCAAAATTTGAACCAAAAGTATTCGCATAACCGGAAATTTTCTTTTATCAGAAAGCCTATCGATTTACTCTACTTACGTCGTCGACCTGGAATTTTTTGCCAAAATTTGCAGCTTCTGTTTTTTGAGTTGCTTGTTTTCTTCTAGCGCACTGGCTATACGACCAATCACCGCATTTGCACTGACGAAGGACTTAGTTAATTCTCGTACGTTTTGTGACGTTGTGCGCATTCTTTGAAATAGCTCATTATTGTCAGAATTTGAACTACCACTGTCACCGTCTTCGTCCTGCTGCTCCAAATTGTTCTGATTAATTTTTGTTGATTTGTTCTGATCTGAAAATTGATGAAAAGGGTTAAAAAGTCATAAATATAGGTTGTTGAGAATTGAAAGCCAAAGCATGCATACGGGTTTCTTGTGCATCAAAAAAGCGTTTGCAAGCAGTATTACTTCTCATAAGATGCTGTTGGAGGCCAGGCTGAAATTCATTAGTATTATCACCCGAACTTCTGTTTTCACATGCTTTGTTCATGTCTGAAATCAAATTTAATCATGAGTATTTAATAAACTTTAAACATTTGTGTCCTCTTTAACGCATATATCGAACCATCTGTAAATAATGGTTCATCCAAAGCTTCAATATCGATGATTTCCAAATCCGATTCTGAATCGGCTTCTTTTAATGTTCCAAAATGATTGCTGAAGTTGCTGTCATCATTACTGCCGTTTTCAACAGTTAAACCTAAATTAAAAATCGACGATTTTTAAATAAGTTTGCGTAAAATTATTTTGATACGTGTCTTTACAGAATCAATTTGCTTACTGGAATAACCATTCCTCGAAGTGCCATTATGAGAGTTTTCTGTCTCGGAAGGCTTGCGTATGGGAAGACACTTCTGTGCTTTTTTTGCAGCTACCTTCTTTGTAGATGGCAAAGGGCAAACGACATTTTTCTTCTTGAGATTTTTTACCTTTTCCTTCACCTGTGCTAGAGTTCGTGTTGTTTTGCTTTTCTCGTTCACATTTCTTGTTACTTTTTCCCAAAATTGGTTGAGAGATCCAGTGTTAGTTTCACATTTTGCTGATTGGTGCTGAATGGCTTTTTGCAGGGCCTGCGTTTCTTCCTCAGTCCAATTTTCATTACGAACTCGACGCATCATTTTTGTGATATATCTTGTACAGAGTTTTGATTTACGTTTTCGTAAGTCCAATCTGCGTGTAAGGAAGAAATCCTGCAACCAGCTCTGTAACAAGATAGATAGTATTTTGTAAAACACGATTTATAATTTGTTAAACTAAATGCTACTGTTATGTTCTATTCAACAAATGTATGAGCTATTAAATCAATCGAAGCAACGCCGCTCTTACAACTTCAGCAACGGATTTATTGAATTATCCGATATCTCGGCATATATTTGTAGATAGTTTATTTCTTCAAAAGACACAAAAATAAGCTTACCAAATATATCTGAGAAAGATGAGATTGAAATCAATAATAACCACACACTTGTACCTCGCAAAGACTGAGATTGCTTGAAGACTTGCAATTATCTGCTGGCAATTGCAGCAAGTTATACAAGTATAGTACGACATGCCAACTAGTACAATGTAATAACCGCAGTTGAGCCGAAAGAAATCGCTAGCAACATCACGAGCGCGTTTTTCTGTGTTCTTTAATCCAGAGCACAGAGTTGCGGCGGCTCACGTATAACATCACGTATTTGATTACCTCTTTAAGTTCACAGGGCTCATTAAAATACGATATCAAGATGTAATGCACCCAGCTGTGACCAAGTTACGAAAAAAACGAAATAAAACAGCCGTATTGCAATGCCTCTTGCTCATCATTAAGTTTTTTTTAGAATATAACCGAATTCTTTTAATTTTTGAACGGCTTTCGTTTCTTGCAACGTACCTTTTCCAATAATAGTCACGATAAGTATAATTGATATATTCAGGTTCTATTTTGTCAAGTGTGAATTAACAAACAGTAAGAACATTTTCAAACTTCGGACTCGTTAAACTTAAATCTGTGAGTGTTTTAATTAACATTTGCATTTAGAATTGCAATTAGTTGAGAAACCTCTTTTGCCAGTTTTGAAAATTTGGATTTTTTTAAATCTTTCCTTTGATCGATTTCATGGAAATGTAATTAAACTTTCATGCAGTTGAGTTTAGTCATTTAAAATTATAGCTTTATTTTGTTTAAAAAATTTAAATTGTAACTTTTATTATTTTGAGAAGAAGCTTAGGTGTATAAGAAAGTACAATAATCAAGATTTTAACATTTTGAACCTCACAAAAATATTACCCGGTGTAGATGAACAAATGGTGTAGAACCTCTTAGAATATCCTAAAATCGCCAGAATTTATCATTATAATAACACCCAAAAACCGATGTGGATTATGCATGTTGTAAATATCCATTACAAGTGTTAAGCTATTACTTAATAGCGAAATATTCTAGATTTAGTTGTTATGTTTACAAGCACATTTATAAATGCGCCGGTTAAAGACAAAGCTTGTGATTGAATTAAAACACTGTTTACGCTTTCTTAAAAAGTGGCCCAGAGTAAAATTTAACTTAAGGAATTTGTTCTGATATCAGGGCTCCATATATGCGATAAAAATTTTCAATCAGACGATTTGGTTGGCTCTGAGGAACATTTGGGGTTATTTCGTTAACATCGAATGCATGAATATCACTCGTCGTTTCAATCACACTTCGATTGGTGACTTTGTTGGGCTCCTCCAATGCATTAGTTTTTGAAGCTTGATCTATTTCATCTGCTTCAGAATTAGAAGTATCATTATCAATGTCACCAACACCACTCATTGAATCATCTATGGCTCCTAAAAAGACACAAGTTTATTAAATGTGTATCATATGATAAAATATTGTCACAAAAAGTTTTAAACGTTTTATTTGAGAGAAATTGTTTAGCAAATTGGTTAAACAATCTATTTTATAAATTTTATTACGTGTTATCTCACCGCTGTCCAATGGGCTGCATGAGAAACTCAGTTGTTGTTCGACTGTTAATGACACCGATTTTTGCAGGGACACGTTTTTTACTGAACGAAATGATTCCTTGTTTTTTAGGATCCGTTGAACATTTCTTTTCAACTGTAGATAAGAATACTTTTTTCCAGCGACTTCATTCACTTTGAGAGCTACCTCATTCCATAAGTACAGTTCCTCCTCAAGAAGCAGATCACTTTCCAGATATTTGCACAGTTCGTTAAAATGTTCTTGAACACAGGTAAGAAGGATTATTCGTTCTTGAACAATTCGTTTTTTGTATTCAACAATATCCATATCCATCGACCCTCACAGAAACCTAAAAGTTCGGACAGATAATTCAAACGTTATCTCAATTACTAAAGCCTAGCGTACAATCTTTGTATATTGTAAATAATATAAAAATACAGACTGACAAAATAGGATTTGACTCAACACAAGCCTAAATGGGTTATCGAGTTTAATATTTTGTTGCAGACAGAACATTTTTGAAGTAACTACGTCATTTTTGAAAGACAAATAAGATAGAATGTTCCTTTCAACAAACAGTCTTGTCACCATGAAATTTATATTGCTTTCTGCAGAAACTATCTGACTCCAAATGGTGACTATCTTACAGCGTTAGTTATGAGAATATTGTTCCTTTACATCACAAATGATGCCAGGCTGCATAAGTAGTTGTAAAACGGACTATTTGTCGAAGCAATAATGAACATAATGAGAAACTGGCTAGTAGAAAAAATATTCCCAAGAAATGCATACCTCTCTTTACTCCACTGTCAGCGCATAAAAAATTGGTCACCACTTAAGAACGGGATAGGCCTAGGAAAGAAGTCTTTGAAAAAATACATAAATTTAGTTTATGAGTTGTATTCTGAAGAAAATAATAATATAATAAACTACTAAGTTTTCAAAAATAATGCCCACACAAGGGAGTTATTTATAGCAAACAGTTTGTATTTTTACAAATACTTTAGTACGGCTTACATGTACAGCCGATTGCTTAAAATCAATACCTTCAGTCCTGAGTAATGAAATATGCAAATTTAAAGATGAATTGTGTTCACTATTGATTAGTTTTGAAACGCAAGCAAACTGGAGTTTTAATTGACACAAAAACTCTTGAAACGTGTGTTAGTGTAACATTAACTTAAATTGAGCTCGACATTTTATTGCATGCCTCGAAATCTTTGAGGCGTGTTTCTCGAGAGACGATAGTACCAATGAAGGTCAAAACGACTTGCTTTCACCAAGGTGTATGGGTTGATTTGTATAAAGATATGAAATATAAGCTCATTGTTCACTTTTAGAACGGGTATTTTCATCACAAATTCACTTTCACTTTACATTCAAAATGAACATAAAGCAATTAATTACGTATTTTGGTTGCAAAAACTTCGTATTCGTGAATACCGGAAAAACTGGATTTGGTAAGCAAATTCTTAGCTACCTCACAAAGATTCAAGGATTTTCAACGAAAAATTCTAAGAATGCGATTCGTGTTGACAGTATAATTTAAAAAATGAACCCTTAAAAATTTCCCGTTACGAATATTAGTAATTGAGTACTCTGCGCAATATCATTAAAGACTCAATTAGCTTGTACGATACTTAAAAAAGCTATGAACACTTGCTGAGTTTTATCAAAATGAAAGCCTAAAGAGTTTTTATTTTAATTCTAACCTGCTTGTTGGTATTTTGAATGCCTCAAAATCACTTTTTTCTGGATTCTAGTTTATCTTGAACTATTGGGTGGCCCATTTTCAAGTTCAGATTCGTATCTGACAATGCACTTACGTTGGCGAGGTCGCTGTGGTAAAGACCGTATCTG
>Ga0194135_10001928_pt1 | contig 12540 bp, 13 predicted proteins | sample LitLau_LLRF_2013_FD_134024 | JGI IMG/M metagenome (GOLD analysis project Ga0194135, IMG submission 134024) | Freshwater sediment microbial communities in response to fracking from North America - Little Laurel Run_MetaG_LLRF_2013 (version 2) | ecosystem: Environmental > Aquatic > Freshwater >... | reverse complement strand
CACTAGCCTTCTTCAATACGAGTCGAGTCGGGACTCGACACTCGAGAGATGCGTTCGCATGGAATGTTTTTATAAAAACAGGCGTTCACGGATACTCGCTCCCTTGGGCCAAAGTTTCGGGGAAAAATTAAGACAGGGACCATCTTATGGGGACATGCATTTATTAATTATTGTTATTGTCTTCATTGATGAGCATACTGAAATGACATGAGTTGAATTTTATACAGTCTGAAGTCTGAGAAAGAGATATTTTTACAATAGCATTTCTTTTGGAAACTGCCTTATGTGTTTCCAAATCAGACTTTTTTGTCATCACATCACCCTATTCGAGCATTTCCTACTATAGAATTCTAATCAGTTATATTCATAAAAGGATGGCATAATTAAAAGCGGCGATTGTATAGCGCTGGGGTGGATGTAGAACAATTGAAATCTGTCCTCCGTTCACATCCAGTGAGGATAGAGACACGGAGTAATGAAAATTTATAATTACAACTTGGGAAAGCCTTCCCCTTCCTCTGAAATTATGACCCTTCGTAATATCCATAATTTTGAAAATTTAAATTGCTAACTTTCCTAAATATATTCTTTGGATGGAGAAATTACAGTACCGAGTGCTTTATATAAAAAGGAATAGCGGATGCTGAAATTCCCTTTATGTTAGTCACCGAAATCTTGACTTTGTGGACAATTTGAATCAATCAGAATGTTCAAAATCGGACTACTCCTCATCGGGATCATTGTGATGGCTGTGGTAAGACGGCATGCAGAAAGTAATCATTCCAGTTTGAATTGGAAATTGACGCTCTTGCTCACAATAGGGAGAAGACAATGGGGATGTGCTCCCCAACTGTACAGCACTCATGATGAAAATGGCAAAGAAACAGATTAAACTATTTGGGGAATGTAGCAAGGAGTTGAGAGCAGTTGTCGCCGATCACAATGAATTCGGAGACAAAATCCAGGTATTATTGTTGCAGCAGTTTTGGAATCAAAAATAATCATAATCTCTGATTGGAATAAGATTCTTTACTCATTTCATTATTTTTATTAAACAGTGTGTTGTAAAATGCGTCTTGGACAAGGGAGGAATGGTATAATTATACAAGATCCTACGTCCTGCAGTCCGCCAAACGGCTTGTTAATTTTAATTGTGGAATAATTTTCAGTTGAATGCGGAAAAGAAAGTTACGAGGGAATCCATGCAGGTATTCATGGATAAAAATGTTCCAGAGCTCTTCCATTCTGTTTCCCATGACTTGATGGAGCATTGCGTCGAGGAATTCGGTAAATATTTTAATAAGCAGTAAGCCTAATACTTGGGAATTAATTAATGTTTTCTAACACCCCAGGACCAAAAATGGACCACGCAGAAGAACTTTGTACAGTCTACGGAGAATATGTTAAATGTGTCCAGGATGTGGTCGCTAACATTTGCTGATTCTCATCTTGAAATATAAATTAATATTAATAAAAATTGATCCTTTATATTCTCACGATTTTTTGAGTTACATAAGTTTCATTGAAAATCGTTTAGGAATTCTGCAGGACCAAAGTATAGCCGGAGCCGGAAATTGGTTGCACACAGCCAGCGGTTTTTAACCTGCATAGAATTCAGCATAACAGCTTTACCACAAAAAGTCCAAAAAGGTTTGAATGTGTATTCAAATGAAGGAAACAGGAAAAAAAATTTACATTTTTGGTTTCATGGTTTTTAAATTTGAGTTCAATCAATCAGGATTTCAAAGGGTCAAGTTCATGAACGGACAATCAAAGTCGTAAATAGTCTTCACCCGAACACAGTAACTTCCAGACAGTCTCAAGCTCGTACCACGTCAGGTAATACGCTATGGAAATTCTTGCGCTGAAGCTCGTCCTTGCAGCGTCCGTCATTGTATTGGCCGACGCTCAATTCAAAATGGCCAAGCACGGCGCGTCGTGTGTGGATTTCAGCCCATTTGAGCCCATGAAAGTTTGTGACCACGATGTGGGGCTGGACTGCCTGGGCTCAAAGAAAGGTGGAAAATCAAAAAAGGCTGGAGCGGTTTGTTCCTGTTATGGAAGTTTTGTCTATGACTGGGTAAGCCTGGGTCAGCCTTTTAAGTTTTCATTCCATTCTGAGATGATTCCGGCTTGTATTGTCTTATTATTGGGAAAAAGGTAAGCAAGGAATGCAGGAGAAAAGTTGGGGATTTCTGTCGACCCTATACCACATTGGAGCAGTTACAGAAGAGGTCATGGAGTGAAAAGTGTCAGGATGATGCTGTATGCTCTGCCAAAGGAGTTTGTGTTTGTAAACCCGGCCTTGTCCTGGGAAAATTCAATCATAGCTGTGTGAAACCATTGTATATCCGCGGCCGAGGATGGAGATAATTAATATCGACTTTGTAATTGACTTGATTCGAAGTATTCATTGTGAAATAAAATTATTCCTGGCATAATATGGAGCATTTGTCGCAATTTTAATCATTTATGAATTGAAAACTTATTAAACCGCATGAAGGGGGCTATGTGAGTTGGTGCAATAAGAGTCAATGACCTTTAATGGTAAAAGTTGAGCGCCGGATTCAATTTGATCCAATTTCATTGTCTGCCTTCTTCCTCCTGTCTGGAGCTAAGGTCGACGGACGATTGATTGTGACTCTTCTATTCTAAGTTAATCGTTGCTCTCAAAGCACACACAGCATTGGGTGAAGACTCGTAGATTGAGAGACAACTTTTGGAAGATCGTCCACCCAAATCTAAATTAAAAATGAGGGTAGCAGTCTTGTGGTACGCTGTCGTATTGTCAACTGGTGTACTTTTGCTATCCTCACTTGCACAGTCCAGAAAACACTTAATACCAAAGCTAAAGGTAAGACAAATGGGAAGTTTTTTTTTTCATTTCACAAGAAATTGGAATTATTTCACGCAAAAGGTTAAAATCTGAGGGTAGAGAATCAATAATGATAAAATTAAACATTTAGAATCGGAATCGGGATCTGGATTTGGACAAGAAGTACCAGAGGCTGACTAGGCTAACCGAGGAGGGTGATCTGATTGAAGGATTAGGAGCAACCGAATTTCAACATCTCTTTGTGAAGGACCCGAGGAATTATTCTGGATTTGTTCTCTTCAATACGCACAGTCGCCCCTGCGAATATTGTCAGCTGGCCTTGAGAAGAATTCATGACATCAGTCGCTCCTACAGTGAACTCCTCAAAAATGATCCGGAAGTGGGTCCCACGACATTCTTCCTGGAAATTTTGGAGAAGGAGCAACCCGAGATTTTACGAATGGGGAGTGGTGTTTTCTTTTTTGAGCATTGAGCCTGAAGCCTCTAATCCAAATTAATTTGTTTCAAGCAGGTTGGAATTGGACCTTCCAATTTGCCAACCCTCTTCTACTTTCCATCACATGGAAATCTTGAAGATCTTCAGGAGCTGGAATTAGGATCGGATAACGATGAACTTGACCCGGAGAGAATTGCTCGATGGATTTTGCGTGTTTCCAATATCAGTGTACGGTTATTATACATTACAAAAATCATAAGTTCTGCACGCATGAATTAAAGATTCGTCAATATCATACAGATTGCAGTGAACATCGAATCGACCATGGGCTACGGCAAGGACCACGAGATGTGGGACAACTTTACCAAGTACCTTGCAATTGTTCTGATGATTTGCAATGTCATGAAAAATGCAACTACCATTCTTGACTGGGTGGTGAACCAGACATCGACAGTCGTCGGAGTCCTCGTCATTGTAAGTTATTTCTGTGTCGTCTGTGTTACTGTTGGCGGTCCGGCGAGGTTCGTGTACCTTCCGAATTTTCAGGTTACAGTCTGCTACTTCACCAGTGGACATACATTCAACCGAATTAATAATGTCGGGCTTGTGGGTGGAGCAGCGTCTGAATATTATTACATCCATCCCACTCCGACCAAACAGCTTGGAGCCGAATCCTTCCTCGTCCTTATCCTATGTGGGTCATTCACTTTCAGCAATGCTTGGCTCTTGGTTATTTATCTTCGATTCAACTTTCGTCTGATAATCAATTTTTAATTTCACATAGACTGTGGCCTTACTGCGTCCACAATTATCTTAATTGAGATCAAGAAACCAGGTGGACGAAATCTGAATCCGTGGATTGGTAGAATGGGTCTCCTTGGTGCCCTTACTAGCTTCAATGCCATCTTCAGGATCTTTACCAAGAAAATGGGGGGCGACTAAACACTCTTTAGCAGCGACTGAAGCGTCCTCAACCTTATGCAGCGATCAATCCAGAGAAACAAGCAGTATTCATCCAATTCAAAGCACGCTTGTGAAAACAAACTTTTGTAAAACCCATCAGAGCATGGTGCTGGAAAATAAACCGCAGGGGTTTTTCCCCGCTCATGTGCTTGCCTGAGATTGTGCTCCATTTGCAAATTGCAACTTGGTAATTTAGCAACTGTCATAAGAATCAAGCTTTACAATTTACCAGCTCACGTCTCATGGCATGGCTACATGGAGTTTTGGGTTAGAAGAGAGTTGAGTTTTTTGGAAGAGTTTCCTTGTGTTTTGTCATTGGAGAGGGAACCGGTGAGTCTTCAAATGAAAATGGCCACGTCAACAATCATTCGGAAATTGTTAATTTTAATCGTTGCAATTTTCCTTGTATTTTTCATAAATCAAGGAAATGCACAGGGGAAAAAGAAGGAGGTAAGCACCTGCAACACCCTTACACTCTGAAATTACAAATTTTTTGAATTAATCATACTTAAAATATGAGTGGGCGGCCTTATGGCAATACACATAAGAAGAAGGCATGCGGCATGCTGGTGCTAACCGGATTTGTTATAAACCGTTTCTCAATTTCCCAGTTTAGGACAGCGAAGAGACACGCAACGCGCTTCTTATATGATCCTTATATGATCAAAATCCAAACGGTTATGTAACCAATATGTTATTATGTCACAGGGAAGCACGATGACGCTGTCGGACAGAGTAAAACAGCTGACGGACTTGAGTAACAAGAGACCCATCATCCGGATGAATGCTCAAAAGTTTAACGACTTGGTCAAGGGAACTCCAAGGAACTACTCTGTAATTGCCATGTTCACGGCCTTGTCACCACAACGGGGTTGCGCCATATGCGGAGCCGCCAATGACGAGTTTGCAATTGGTAATATAGTTAAATGCTTTCAATCTTTAATCGTATTTATTGGTCAATAACTTTAGCCCCCAACAAAGCGGTCAAAATATTCTTTGTAATTTTCCCAAACTATTTTAAACTCATAGTATTCCTGTTCCAATGTATAAAAAACACCATGTACCCAGTTGACATGTTGTTGACGAACATCCCGCGTAAAAGTTCCCTCAGTGCACGGCTACTCTTCAATAATTTTTCAATCAACTACTAAACTTACGTCATGTTTTTGTTCAAACCAAGCCAACAAATCTTCCTCACTTGCATTTCCAGCAGCAGCAGCAGCCATGCGTTTTGTGTGTATTCTGCGATAAGGTATAGGATGAGAATTATTACGAGACGCATAGCATGAAAACATCTTCCGAACCGAGTTCATTAATTACATTAATCAATAGTTATCCATTACAAGTAATTAGACTTACTTAGCAAGTTGCATTCTTGGCAAGAGTCCATGGATTTGTGGCTTTCCAACTCGACGTTGTTTCTAAAGCCTCTTCCCCTCTTCCGTCACCAAACGTCACTATAAATAAACGAAACGTGAAAATTGCGTGTTCGGACATATGTCAAGACAAGTTATCTTTTGTTTTGTTTTTCAGTGGCGAATTCCTTCAGATTCAATTCCCAAGTCTACAGCGACAAACTCTTCTTTGCATTGATTGACTTTGATGAGGCTGGAGCCATTTTCCAGGCTGTAAGAATTGGATTTGTCTTCCTCTCGTATTAGTTCTTGATTGGCAGGTTAGGGAGGGCTGTGTATTCTATTCTAAATCTAAATTCTCTTTCCAGATGAAACTGTACACAGCCCCAGTATTCCAACATTTCCCGGCAAAGGGGAAACCATCAAATCAGGATAAAATGGACATTCAGCGATTTGGAGTCGAAGCTGAGTCAATTGCTCGTTGGATTGCTGACAGGACGGATGTTCAGGTATTACATGAATGTTTTTTGCCCTTATACTGAAGAGGAGACTGTGTCGCTAGTCGGCTAATCTCGCATTTTGATTTTTAGATTCGAATCTTTCGTCCACCAAATTATTCTGGGACTATGGCGCTGATTATTGTAACCGTTTTAGTTGGAGGTCTACTTTATCTCAAGAGGAACAATTTGGAGTTTTTGTACAACAGGCCAGCGTGGGGAGTCGCTTCTTTGGTAATTTCTTTTCTTCCTGCCATGGAAGAAAACGACAACGACTTGGGATTAATTTGCTTCCATTGTTATTCTTTTAGTTCATTGTTTTCTGCTTCACATCAGGACAGATGTGGAACTCGATCCGGTGAGAATTTCCTGCATTCTTGTTCTACACACAGTGTGCCTTGAGCGTCGGCCTTCATCTCTAATATTTTCTTTTCAATTTTAAGAGCTCCTCCAGTGGTGCAACGGACGCAAAATGGTGGAATTTCCTACATCCATCGCTCATCCCAGGGACAACTAGTCATTGAAACCTACATTGTATTTCTACTGAGTAAGTTATCTATCTCCCTGCCATAATTCCTCATTTTAACGAATCAATCCTAACTTTTGTTTCATTTTCCTCTTAACCTAATAGATGCAGCCATCACGCTTGGGATGATCCTCCTCATTGAGTCGGGCAAGGGGAAAGGTGACATTCGGAAGCGCCGAATTATGCTCGTCGTTGGGCTGGCCCTCTTTGCAATAATGTTTGGAATGATTCTGTCCATTTTCAAAAGCAAGGCCTCTGGTTACCCTTATTCTTTTATTATGAGTTAAAATCATTTAAGCCTACCAAGATTTACTTATTAATTGTTCTGTCTAATGAATAAAGTGACAAGGAAGGTGGCCATTGGCCTTTGACGATCAATATTCACTGTCTTTTATCTTTGTACTTTAGTATATTTTAGGAATTTCTGCACCGATCACTTGGTACTTACAGTTCGAACAAACTGCAGTAACCTCATTCACCAGATATAGGGTATAATAGCCTTCCTTTGCTTTGGGTATTCAGGAAATTTCTCTTTGTACCAAAGGTGATTCATAACTCCAGCAGAAACCTATGGAGATTAACATCAAATTAGAATCCTAAAAACCCTAAGAGCCAAGTCCGAGTAATAAATATGAGCTGCAATTCCAACTTACCTGATTGGCAATCACCCAAAACAAAACAGCATTCCAACAAGTATTTTGGAACGAGAAGATGAAGGCGAATGAGGAGTAGATTAGTATTTCTGCAAAGTAATTGGGACAGGAAATCAGTTCGAACAATCCCCCATGTGGAATTTGATGACGCTGGGTAATAACTTTACTTCCTAAAAAGAAAGAATAAAACATGAAATGTAGGCCAAGCATAAGCGAATCACAACCGACATTTACGTAAGCTTTTTTACCCTTCTTCCGTAAGTTGGCAAGAGTAACATGAGCTTGATGCTGCGAAACTGTTCCGAATATGAAGAGTACAATTCCAACCAACTGAAAAACGGTCATCCCTTCTTTGATTCCCTCCCAAGTGACTTGATTGGCTGTGACAATAAGGACGCTGAGTGCTGTGAAATTAGCAAATTAGGGTTTTTAACAATTTAAATTAGTTCATACGAGTCTTGGGGTGCTCCGCCATTGCGAATCCTGGACTGTGAGCAATCAAACTCAGCGTTGACCCAGTGTAATGCACAAATCCGAGGATGTAGTGAATAAAGTTCATCTTGGTGTCGGAGAATACGCTGACCCATTGTGTTTCATATAATCTACGAGATACTTGAATCAGGAATAGAAATGATACCAGCAGACTTGTCGAGGGACTAACTGTATAAAGGAAAGACAAAATTTCAGCACATGAGACAGTCAGAATTATTGAATTCTGTAACCCAAATATTTAGATCACCTATTTGACTCCGATCCTTTCCAGCAACGGTATTCAAAATGCTGGGCAGCCATAGGCGAGAATTTGGGTCTGTGTCAAATACGTACATTTCCACTAGCGTGTAGAAGACATAAGACTGAATCAAGGTGCAGTAGAAGTAAAAATGAGCAAACCAACTGAAAGACAAAGCGTAAAGTATTATTAAAAACATGAGAGATTGTTGAATTTACGACAACTGACTTACAAATATTGGCAATTACCTTTTGGGAATTTCGAATATTTTAACGAACTTTGACTTTCCGGCTGTAGCATTGGCACGTCCATATTTAAATAACTGATAGAAGACTGGATGAATTGACGATTCGGGTATGACCTTATTGGCAAAAAGACCGAATACAAAGATGCCTACGCCCAAAACTATGAACAAGAGCACCAGAATACTAATTGCCAGCATTTTTTTTATGCCTGTCAACTTGCAATTAATGGAAAATATTAATTTACAAAAAAAATCAGTGGATTAGCACAGAAGAGTTTTCGAACATCACATCACGACACGACAGAAATTTACTTGAAACTCAAAACTCAGCTGCTTATGACAATATGATATGATATGAGGGGCTGGATGGGAGCTTTCCGCCTATTTCTGGAGTTGAAAGAGATGATGGACGATGGCGATTAAAGAACAAAATCCGATAAGATCCCTGCTGGGTACATGCTCAAATAATAGACGAAAATACTTAAAAGAGAAATGACGGAATCATTTTTGATATTGAGTAGTAACTAACGAATTTTATTTCGTTAGTACTGGTAGTTTTATTTTACTGCTTTTTACCTTTGCACCCTCTTGGGTTCGCCTCCAACCTTTGCAGTTCGGTTTTAAGTATTTATGGAATTTGAATTGGAATTGATATTATTAGCATAACGTCTCGAGTGCGCAACTAAACATCGCATAAATAATCATCCGGATTCTTACGGCACAACTGCTTATATCTCTTCTCGGTTTGGTCGTAAACGAGGTATCCAAAAAGAAACACTGGAAGTTAGAATAGAAATTACGAAAAAAATTATTAGTACTTGCGTGGACCCCAGGTTGCTACGAAGGAACTGAGAAGCGAATCGACGGATGTATTTTTCATGAGGACTTACTCGGAGCGACTCGAAAAAATGACTCCCGAAAGCGTCTGATGGTGTTTGGAACACCTTTGGAAATAATCCCGGCTAAAGCCCGTTGCTCATATGGTGAGAGTGAGTAAGTGACCACCCCTCGGATCTTCGCCAAGTTCCCGAACACCAAATGACCCATTGCTCGAAACGGACCCTGCAATGCAATGCAATGTAGATATTAGATTAACAAAGATGCAAGATTTGACCTCGTTTTCTCTTCAAATGACCACCAGCTTTAAAACCACTTACTGTGAAAATGCACGAGCACGACTGGACTGGACTCACTGGACTGACTGACGACGGTGCGGCGTGACTGGGACCACTATCCACTACTGGCTACTGGGTTGTTAGGTCAAATCAAATCCACGACCACCCGCACATGGCACACCTTCCAAAATCAGAAATTTTGAGTGAATGCGGTTCTTTTGTTAGGTCTTGTATCATGTGATCCGGGTTGTTGACCCAAGGTTTTAATGATAACAATGGGTTCAACGACCTCCTCCATAAGGCTCTTTAAAATCAAATCACAGCATCACAAAGCCTCTCGTTATGCTCTTGTCAATCTTTTCTGGGTAATTTTAATGTTTGGATACCGGAAGGACGGAAAGTGGCGGAAGCAGCCAATCTGGACACTCAGTTTGAGTCTTTTCTAAACTATAGAAAGAGAAATTGTATCTTATTTCAAAGATTGGAAGGGTGATTGACAAGATGTCTTACAAGGAAGAATAAAGAAACCTTCATTAACGAATAGCTGGAACAGGAAATGACTTCCGACTTCCGAGTTCCAAAAAAAACTCAAGTGGTTTATGACTTTGAAGAGCCAATGAATCTGATCTGATCTGGATACAAACAAGGTCATAAAAATGAATAGATTGATCAAGTGGCATCCTGGCCTTTCCCCACACAAAAATTATACAGCGGGCTCCAAAGTCTTCCAACGCAAATTGTTGGTTAAACATTTAAAATAAGGTTGATCCCATCATGGACGCCTCAACCCTTGAGTTATGTTTATAGAAATAGAGTAATTGCCCTTATCTGTCATTGATAGCAATCTTCCTCTTCTAATTTCTAATCGCTTCCATGAACCTTTGCACTTCCAGAATGAACCATTTTACAGGTTTTTTACTCAAGTCCATGATCCATTTGATCTTGTTGTTTGATAAGGAACAAGTTAACACTATAAAATTCCGAGAGCCTATGTAGAAATCCTCTTCAGTTGGTAAATGGAAGTTGAGCAGCATCCCTGGCTACCAGTAGTCCTCATGGCAGGTTTAAGGCAACACAAGACATGTCCAGCATATAGAATAGATAACCAGTAATTTAATTTGTGTCCGAAGCAAGAGGAGTTCCAGTTCTTAATTCATTCATCAACCAACAGAAATCTAAAGGCCACCCACCTCTTATAATCAGGGCAATCAAGCAAAAAATAAATTATTTTATTTATTAAATTCCCTCACAATTCGGATCATCCCAGCACTTTTCAACTTCCAGCTCAAGCGAACCCATCAACCTTAGACAACACTAACTTTAGTGTCGGAAAGGTAATCAACATTTTGACTTTGATTATTATTTAACAAGGTTAACTGCTTAACCGAAACCACATAAATTATTAAGTAATGAATTAATTATTTTCATGCGCCACAAGAACCGAGTCTCGTATCAGTGTAAAATCAAATCAATTTGGCTAATTAATTAGCAAAAATTATTAATCTTTTGACATTAGGGTACTGACGTGTTTTTCCTTAATGTTCGTATAAACTGCATGAGATTTATTTTCAGTCTAGATCTGGTCTAGATGATTATTTTTGGATCTCAAGAACAGTTTAGTGGATTTATCATTATAAATGTAAAAGATTTCTGAATTTGAGCACGATTGGGATAGGGCAGGACATGGATAACTAAACAGTTTAACCTTCCACTAATACTTCGGTCACCTCACAGATTGCTGCCACGAATGTGAACGTGGCGATGGCAATAGGCAAACCTGCTTCGCCCAAATTAATTTTTTATGCTCCAATAGATTCCTATCTGCTTCTTTATTATATTTTCTGTTAAAAATTTTCCCCTAAAACAATGACGAAATGCAAAATCTTCAACTAATTGTTTTTATTCACTCCCTCCTGTCCAGTACAGTCACGCTCACGCCACGTTCGCGCGGTCTTTACTTTGCTGTGAAAACAAAAAATCTAAATAAATTTATTTGTCTGTTGATTTGATAGGATGATTACTGACTGTGGACCAAGTAAAGGAGCCAGAAGATGTCTTTCCCACGAAAAGTCTTATCAGGGTCAGAAGTCCGGATGGAGTAATTTGAGCTGTCACTGCTGGGACTATTCCGAGCGACTCAGCAACCTCCTAAAGTTCAAGCTGAAATGCCCATTCACAGCTCCAAAGTCAAAGTCAAGGATGCGTCCGCGTCCGTCCATGCTTTGGTGGAGCTTCCTACTTATAGTTGCATTACTATTAGAATCATCAATGGTCTCATGTTTTCCGGTCATACCGGCTTCCGAAAGTCCGTCCAGTACTTCTCAAGTACATCCGAAGCATCATCATCATCGTCACCAAGTCCGTCATCACCACCATCATCAGCGTGACAGAGCAGCTAAGCAGCAGCATCCGAAGCACTTCCATGTGGAGAGCTTAGAAGTATGTTTTCTGTTGGAAATAAATTTTTTTAATAATGTCCCCACATTCCTCTCTGTGTATTATTTTATTTATAATTAATTCCTTTTCCGTTTTATAGATGCAAGACACGGGCGCTTCCCTCTCAATAATAACACCGCTTGATGTTCTCCGACAGAATATGTTGTTGGAAATGCAACGAAAGCGTCTCCGCGACGCTAAGAGTAAGCAGGTCAAATTCAATACCGAGTTCCTGGAGAGAATTGGATGAGCTTCGTTTCAAAAGAAAGGGTCACAGCCTCACAGCCGCAGCAAGGAAAGGCCCTTCCAAACTCAAATCTACTTCTACGGATCGATTTAATTAAATTTGTCAACAATTACGGATAATCTCAATCTCAAACTTTTCTGTCATTCTTATTTTGGAAACAACACAAAAATGTTTTCTTTCCTTTTCCCGAAATCTACTCGCTCGTGCAGCAGTTGCGTCATTGTCTGACACTCAAATTCTAATTGAGGGAGGAGCAGACGACGACGCCATGACTGAATTGTTCAAAATAAAACTAAAATCTATAAATTGGAAATGGAAGTTACTAACATTACTAAAAGCTCCAGTCAGTGACGCCATAGTACGCTAGTGAAATGTAACGGTAACAGAAATGAATTATACATGTAAATCATCCGGCATTCAGCACATACGATTTATGAAACATCGATCTTCTTCTTCCGTTTATAAGATTCTTAGCTGCTTAATATTTTGGAAACTTCAGGTT
>Ga0194135_10001927_pt1 | contig 12541 bp, 4 predicted proteins | sample LitLau_LLRF_2013_FD_134024 | JGI IMG/M metagenome (GOLD analysis project Ga0194135, IMG submission 134024) | Freshwater sediment microbial communities in response to fracking from North America - Little Laurel Run_MetaG_LLRF_2013 (version 2) | ecosystem: Environmental > Aquatic > Freshwater >... | reverse complement strand
TGTTTACTTCCACGGTGCTCCACTTAGGCGAGGAATGGAGTAAACGTGTAAAGATCAAGTAAATATGAGAGACAAAGTTGCTGAATGATCTTATAGGCAGAGATTTATTAAAGATGGGGTAGAGTTTTTTACGCAGGATAGATTTTAGATTGATTTTCTCGTGGGGAAAGTCGCCTTACTTTCTCTTTATCTTGGATTTTTCGGTTTCTTTAAGTTTTTTGGGATTTTGTCATATATTAAGTATGGTTATGTGAGTGCATGATTTACATGTGACCTCTTGCCTGTTTACGATAAATAAGAAAGCATGAACGGAGTCTTGAAAACATATTGGTTAAATAAATGAATCATATCTTAAAATGTGTTTTCAATCGTTCACATTGAATAGGTTTCTGATCTTGAGTGGTAATATAAGCTCGCATAGTTAGCAGGTAGAAATTGAACTTCTCGAAGAATTGAGAATGTTGGTGTGTTATATGATTAATCACATTAGTGATATTGTCATTGACTTGTAGTTTGTAGCGAATTGCCTTGACGGTTACCTGTGCAAGAAGAATATTAAGCAATGAATTTTATTTATTTATTCTGTAACCAGTTAAGGACTATGAACTGGTATGAGCAGTGAACTTTTAACTTTTGTGATTAAAGTTGAACGAAACCTGAATCCACTTATACTTACGCATACTGAGAAGTAATTGATGAAAGTTAATGCCTCCACGTGGATAGTATTTATCAAAGACCTCGTCATTATTCTATTGACAAGGGTAGTAAGGATAGATGATCTTCATGTATGTTGATCAGACAGTTTCACTGATCACGCATGTTTCTAATCTATTAGACGTGCATGTGTGTAATGTGTAAGTATATGAAGTTCACGCACAATTCTTAATCTGCTCCTCTTTTGCCTTTACATAACGATGGAACAACAATATACGCTATACGCTACCTACTTTCGTTAAAAAACGATTAGCTCATCATTTTGCTAATATGCTACCACATAAACACGGAAACTGATAAACACCAGAAAGGATGATGATGAGTATATGTGACAGAATAGTAGTTGAAAGATTAAGTCGAGCTTATCTGAAACTTGTTGCTCTCTCTCTGGTTAAAATTCTTATCGTGTGTACGAAAGTATGAGAGCGTATGAGAGACTAATATATACTTGTTGTTTGTTCAATGTTTTCGTACTTTTAAGCTTGAGGGATTACTTATACTGTTTTGTGTGTGACAATGCCTACATTGTCTACAGTTCTATTAGCTATAATTTGTATGTATATATATAATTGAATGCTCCCGATGAAGTAGAAAAGTTGGCAAGTATTTAACACTACACCACGCATACACATATATATTTATATGACATTAGAGATCAACTTAATACTTGTGCGAGGGTTGAGACTTCTAGAGTAAGCAAAGATCTCCTTAAGCAGAAGAAGTATATTTGTCAAAGTTTAGCATTACTAGGAATGTATTACTAGTAATTGAAGGGAATATTGTGTGGATAATAGCTGACTGAGCTATATAACCTCCAGAGAGAGATATGTATAAATGGTTGATAGTGAATAGTACGAAGTTAGGAAGGCAGTAAACTTGTTTATATATGATTCGATTGGCTAGGAAGCTTATAAAAGTCGGGACTGTGGGCAATGCAACCATTTTACTCATTCCAGTTGCGTATAAGGCCTTGATCAAGTTTCATCTTCAATTAGTCTCTTCATTTATAAAGGAGCTCGCAGAGTTTAAGCTTTGGTAGAAGGAGAGCAGAAGAGTTTTTACTTGTTGTATCTTCATCTCTATTCATTTCACAGATTATTCACTTTAAACTCCCCTGATTTCTCAATCGCGCATTTTATCTCTCAAGAGTAGTTTACTTTGGATAGAGTAGAGTTAAAACTCATCCTTCATGTAAATTCTATCCACTTCACATTCTACCAGCCAGCATAGTAACAAACATTTCTAGAGTGGATTCACATTCTACCTGCTCCTGCTGCTCAACAAGTTGGGCCGAATAATATTACACGAGCAGAACTGTATTCTTCTGAAGCAACGTGCTTTCTAGTTAAACTATACAACTATTAGCTGGGTTAAATCTTTTAACCAAAATTAGGCATTGCCAAAAACGAATATGAAGTTGAGGAAATCATCTACGAGCAACTTTAGACCTTCGTATAAAAGGAATCATAAGTCAATTGAAGGGATTTGGAATCTTGATAATAAGTCTCTCAGTAATTGTGGTGGCAAAGTTCAGGAGTTTTCTTCTGTCAAACCTTCAGGTTAGTTACATATCAATATATATTAAAGCAATCTCCGGCATTACCCCTTGATGATGCTGCGTGTATTATGTGTATACAGATTCAATGTATTTCTTGTCATGTCTTATTTCATGCATAATGCATAGATCATAAGACCAAGAAGAAGACTCTCATATATACGAGTCTTATTCTCATGACAGAGCTAACACACAGACACTGCATGTGTATTGTTACAAGAAGGAGTGAATGAATGTAAGGTATCAGTTTCAGATTGGAATGGACTGCTAGTATTACTAGAAAGAAAGACTAAACAATATCGAGTTTAGTAGTTAATACAAACCAACATACATAGAGAGCAAGAGCTCAAATACACATCATTTTTGTACTTTGAACCTTTAACGATACATAGGATGGCTTTAAAGGTTCCTTCAAACTTGAAACTATCTCGATTTCCCAGTGTAATTATTTTTAGATTTATTTGTGTATTCATATTGCACGGTACTTTAATAGGAACTAACAGAGCTTATGTTATATGCTTGCTTAGTAAGGTTTTTGGGATTCATATCCAGGAATGTATCACGTGATGGTATTTATGTAAGGTTTTTTGTAGCATGCTAGCTATACATGCACCTATGCATTACCTCGTAGAGTAATGAGAGCACTATATAGGGATATTATATGGTGCATTCTGTCTCAAGAAGGGACTTTATATGTACTGTTTCATATATATATTCATTTTACACCTTTTCAGGTAAAGGACGGTTTGGTAAACTAACGATATCGTATCCAATCGATCGAGGAGGAAGCCACAATCTTCATTCCAATTCAAACGATGGTAATTCGAATGACTCCGGAGTTGGAATTGATTTGCATTCATCAGAGTCGCATTCCCAAAATTCCCAATGGAGTTGGTGCAGTGAAGATTCTTATTTGGGGTCGTTTCCGATTTCGAATGTGTCTATTCCACAGTTTCCACGATCAGAGAGGAGCAGTGTGAGTGCTTTCATGATTTCTTCATTAATTTCTTATAGGATTTAATTTTGCCTAGGGCATTTCCGGAGTATACAACAAATGGTCATAACAGGCAAAAGTCATAATATGTTGTTTACAATATGCACACCGGTATGGTTTGTAAAATTCGGTATAAACAAGTCTTGTATGGAACCATCACCGTCATATAATTATATGAATTGATATCTGTGTATAAGATATGGGATATACATGGGTACGAAGTCCACTACTCACAAAAAATAGTGGACTACAAGTACGCAGCTATTTGAATTAGCTTCAAGCTTTCTTATGTGCTCGTAATTTCGAAGTGAATGCTGGCTACTTTGTTATTACACGTAGAAATAGGAAATGATTTGACACACAAGGGCATAATTGTATAATTATAATAAGTTAGCTATAGTTAGTTTCAAAATGGAAGTTAGAGAGAATAGTTTATAGTTTCGGAGAGAGGATCAACGTTCACCTGGCCTAGTTAAAGAGGCCAGGAAAAGTCCAGGATGTGATATCCAATTGTATTTTACATGTATGCATAAATATAATATAGTTATGGCTTCCTCCTGGTTGAGAAGTTTTAGAAATCTTGGGAAATAGATTTCAGTACATGGCTCCTTTGGGTTATCATCACTTTATTTGTTATCAGTGGTGTCATTTGCAATTGTCTTTTCTACAGAGGTAGGTATACAAATATTTACTAATTATACATATATCGGCTTGTATAGGAAGGCAACTAGACAATAATTACAAAAGTCATTAAGGACTGATGACGCAAATCAAGTAAAGAATCGCTGCGCATATCATATTAACAATATTAACATTTGTAATGGACTTAGCTAAAGAAATGTTCTTAAGTGTAACCTGAATACAACCCGATACGAATGGTGAGACATGAAAACACGTATTGAAGGAATGGATGTATGAAAGTATGGATGATTTGTCTCGGTCGAAATTCGAAACCCAGTAAGATAAGCTTGAAAACCAGACACCGGATGGCAGGGATATTATTGAGCATGAAGGATTTAAAGGTCTTATTTTATTGTGATCGATTTTCTTCCATCTTGTTTTCTTTTTCTTAAGAAGATTACAAAATGTCACAAGGTGGAATTATGAATAACAAGTAAAATGAAATTTTGCGAGTTAAATGCGAAATAACGCTCCAAAATACTTTGAGTAAATCTTTATAATTGCAGATTCAACTTTTCCATTCTTGACATCAATTCTTCTGATTGAGCTTTTGTTTTTTTGTTGATACGAGATATTCGGTTTGTGTAAATTCAGACCATTAGGAACTTTTCTACGATTGTATAACCTATTTATAGATTAACCAATTTACTACACTTACTTTAATTAACCTGGTCACTTAATAGGATTGGATTCCTTCCGAATTAAGTGCCCGACTCTCCAAGTTGTAGAGAATTGAGAGTTAGGTCTAATGTTTCTCTAGAGTATAATCAAATAGGCAATATGCGCATACACATGAAATTATTCGATTCCATCAAAGCCGACTTGTTACAACTTATTGAGAAATTGACAAAGATTGCAAGTGTCTCTTCAGTTAATGCATACATGTCTAACGTATAGGTTTATGTGAAGGGTACACATGAACCAATTGATTGAAATGAGTCGTCGTATTCTAATTGGAATGTTTGATTTGTCCCTCAGGAGTTGTTCAACACTTCAGTGAACGGACGATCATCATCAGTTCATGTGAATTTCAGTAACCAGATGCCGAGCCTTGGAGGAAGCTCATTTGACACGAACTCTGCCAAATTGCTTCTTCCAGAGAAAGCACAGCTTGTGCCTGTCGCTGACAATATTCAAATGTGAGTTCGATATTTCTCAGGAGCACTTGCCTTAAATATTTTATAGTTCTTCCACATAGAATGTTTCACAAAGTGATAATTCATTCCGTGGAAAATTTTACACTTTTCTACAGAAATGCTATGCACACTCTAAAGACTCTAAACTGTAAACCTTTTTAAGTAGATAACGTGACAACGATAAGATCCGTATGCAATGAGCTTGATATATAATTATTCTTTCCAGGTCCCCAGACTCGACAGAAACATCTTTCCAACTTTTGGAACCTCGGGAATCAATTAACAGTAATTCCTCGTTGCAATCTGTAAACTCATCAGCTTCATCTAATTCCCCAACTTCGTCAACAATGTCCCCAGTTCCAATTAAAAGATCGAGATTTACTTATGCAAGTCAGAACGGCAGTCTTTCTTCAGGGAAAGGCGGATTAAAACTACGAACTCAAAACCAGAATAGTAATGGTCGAAATGGTGGTAATGGTGGACTCGGATCTCGACTTCCACCAGGAACAACTCCAACACTGACTTCATCCCTAGCTTCGACATCTCGGGATGGAAGAGTTCAATTGCAAATTGTGTCTCAACCTGAAGAGCAACACAGGGCGAGATATCAAACGGAAGGATCCAGAGGTGCTATCAAAGACAGGAAAGGAAATGGATTCCCCACAGTCAAACTAGTGGGATATGATAAGCCAGCAACGCTGCAGATATTCATTGGAACTGACCAAGGGAAAGTTAGTCCGCATATGTTCTATCAAGCGTGTAAAGTTACGGGAAAGAGTTCAACTCCATGCATTGAGAAGAAAGTTGAAGGAACTATCGTAATTGAGATTGAGTTTGAGCCGTCGAAAGATTCGGTCATTAGGTAGGTATACATATCGATTATCTATTGGTTCATTGAATTGATTGAGATTGTATTGATTTTTGTGTTCGTTGTAGTTGTGACTGTGTTGGAATTCTGAAGGAGAGGAATGTGGATGTCGAACAAAGATTTCCATTCCACCATGCTTCCCAAAGTAGAAAGAAGTCTACAAAGTGTAGAATGATTTATAGGACGACTATAATCAATTCTAATGGGATGGAGGAGACGCTTCAAGTGTCGTCGCTTCCGATTCTATGCAGTAAAATGATTTTCAAGATTATTAAAATAAGGATAAGGTAATGGCAGATTGGTTAACATTAAGGAATCCTGTTTAACAGCTCAGCCACCAGGTCTTCCAGAAATCTGCAAGCAATCCTTGTTTGAATGTCCTGCAAAAGGAGGCTTGGAATTGTTTGTAATTGGGAAGAACTTCCTGAAGGATACTGAAGTGATCTTCGCGGAGGAAGATAATGATGGGAATACATTGTGGGAAGCTACCTCGGAGCCTTTGAAAGATTACTTGCAACAGGTGCGTTGATATAATTTTTTCTAGATTCTCGTATTGATTGACTATGTATCGATGATTATTGAGAGTTAATTTTGATTGATTGATTGCAGAACCATTTGATCTGTGTGGTTCCTCCGTACAAGGATCAGAATGTGGAAGTTCCAGTTGAATGTAAAGTAATAATAACTTCAGGAGGCAAGCAAAGTGAGCCTCATCGGTTCGCATACTTACCAAATTTACCACCTGGTAAGACAGAGACGCTTATTATACTTTAGCTTCTAGGATAAGGCTGCTTCGAAGCTGGCCATACCTCCCACGAGATACTGTAGAAGATTTATTTATTTAAGCTTCATATGCTTTAATATTTAATTGTGTATTGAAGTTCATTCAAGTTAAGTGAGACGTTTAAGTGAGACGTTAAATGATTGTCCTATTGGTATCTCCTGGGAGTCATTGAAAGCAAGAGAGTTAAATTATTATTATCCTGATTCAATTTCTAACTCCCTGTCCTTTTATTCATCTGTGAAGAAGCATTTTTACCTTTTTAATTTATAAATTGATTTTTGGTAATTTAAAAAATATTTATTGTTTTATAAAGAGCTTTATTTCGTATTTATTTTTCGTTTTGCCTTATCTAGAATCAAATATTTACTTTTAAAGTTTCGTTTTAACCTTCAATGATCATGAGCAATGAACATGGCCAGTCTTCATGAAATGAATGTGTCCGAATGAATGTTTTTTCTGTCAGTGTTAAGCAAATCTTCGTCACATAGATAGGGACTCAATAAATAATTGAGTTAGAGTTCAAAGTTTTATTTTCTTGATTAATTTTTGACCTTTTGAGTTTGAATTATTAAAAGATATTCCCATTGAATTAAACGTTAAAGTTTAATTGTTTTTCCCTATAGATAATTTGAATTTGTTGAATTAGAATGTGATTTGAATCCGTAATTATTAATGAGTATGTACATGCCTGGCAAGGAATTGAATTTAGATAGAAACTTGCACTGACAGAATATTGTGTTTCTTGTTCTTCATCTTCATCTTCTTGGGTCCGTATGAATGGGGAATGAAAGTGTGAATTGCTTGAGAGCAATCTCTTTTTAAGGGCGATTGAAATGCAATGTTGAGGGTCTAAGACCAGTGTAGTTTTCTTTGTATACTTTTGAAGCAAAAGTGTAAAATGTAAATTAGCAAATATTATACCTTTTTGGATTGTATTCCTTTTGTATTTAAATACTTAAATGATGTATCAATTATATGAAGCTGTCATTGTTTGATGTAGTTTTGATACGCAGAATATATTGTAGCTTTGTTCTCAATTCAATTTTTAATGATGGAAACACTGGTCTTGACCGAACCCTAAAGTTCCCCAGCTATCTTTAATCAATTTATGTTGTTGTTATTGCGCTTCGAAAGCGTTTAAATTGTCGTTTACTTAATGATAAGAGTAAGTGGCTAGAAAAAAGGCCATTGTGCTGGGGAACACTGGGTTATTTAAGGTGAGTAAATTGTCAGACTAATTTTGTGCTGACTTCTTTGCATTTTTTGCCCTTAGCAAAAATTTCAATCTGATCAGGGATTCTGATAGTTCATCTCCGCATCGAAACAGCCAGGCACTTGTTTGGCGAGACCTCGTGACCTCTGACCCTGGCCGTTGTGCCGCAGGTTTTGCATTTCAAAAAACAATACTTTTTTCAATACATATCCAGAACACGCACTAATCAGAACTTTCACGCGCTACACAACGGTAGGATAATTTTTATAGCTTTTTTATTCAACGCAACCTAATTTTTATAAAACAAATTACACAACTGACACAAATTTTTAAATATCTTTTCAAATTTTCTACATCAAGTTAATCCATAAACTTTACCTGTATGAAAAGTAATCTTTGAAACAAATCCAAATCAAACGCTGTCTTATTACACTTACATCTCACAAACAATTCACTTAACATATGAATTTTCTACAGAGTATAATTCACGCACAACATTTGATATGAAAAATACATGACTGGGTGGATGGACGACATGACAAACTAACAAAAATGACCTGTAGCACATTTCTGACAAGAAAAGTGCTGCGTACAATCGTACAAAATATACGAGAGAGTCGGGTTGACCCAGCCAATGGTCCTTAATTGTTTGAAAAGTCTATATGGCTGGGAACCCGTGAGCAGATCTTTTAGGGATTGCCGTAGTATTTATTGGCAGGATTCGTTGTTAGTTTGACGAAATCAGTGTTCGTCATTTAGACCGTTTAATAGCTTTTTCGCACTTGTGGTTGAACTCTGAACTTATTTTATATGCTTGTTATGTGTCGGAAAAGAAAGCTTATTTGTCGTAGTAGGTTTACTTGACATTTAATTGGACTAAGTTTACACAAACACTACACATTTTTCCACAAAGGAATTCTGCTATTTTTCTTGTTGCAGGACTACATGGCTCGTCCATTAGCTCGTTAATCTTTAAAAGCTGGTTATGCAAGCATTAGAACTTACACCAATTTGTTCATATTGGTTCATATTAGTTCAAGCCTTGAACTAAATGATTATGAATATATTTGAGCAGCAGCTTTGTTGAATTTCAAGCTGAAGATGTGCAAAAGGGTTTTGTATTTTTGTCGTGGGTGGGTGGGGTCTCATCTGAAAGCAGGACACTTAATGAAAAAACGTCGTTAAGCGTTTTACTTGGAGTCGTGTCCGGCAAAAGACCCGAGTAGACTCACAAGTAAAGGGAACGGAGGGTTGTGCGTTTGAGTTCAGAAATGTTTGCATAATCGTTTACAGGAGGTGCGTGCGCCTTCCAGAGAGCTAATCAAACGACCTTACGTCGTTAACGCTGTTTAAATATGACTTAAAACATTTCCATGTTGTCTTTAGTTGTCTATGGTGGAATTCCTCGGCCAAGTAGTAGTCAGCCTACTCAGCAACAGCAGCTTCAGACTCAGGATAGAGTGATGAGAAACCTCTCAGGTAGACGTTTATGTGAATTAAGTTAATAAAAGATATCCTGAGTCTTTTCATAGTCTTAGAATCGTGAATACTTTTAATATGACTCTGATTTGATATCCAGAGATTTTAAATGTGCAATATTGTCTAATTGTTTTTCGCAGGAGGTGACCATACAAGTAGTATGATGATGGATATCCAAGTCCTTGAGCCTTTGGTTCCTCCCAACGAGACTTCCCAAATCACGTCTGCAATGGATGGTAAACTTCATCACTTCATCACCTGTCTCATAAGAAATACATTGAGAACAGTATTGCTTATCTTAAACGTGTTTGTAAATTGCAGTTCTGACTTCATCAGTTCCAGCAGTAACGAGCAGTCTAAGCGCAGTAGTGGGAAGTATTTGCCAGTCATCCTTACCTACAAATATTCAATCTGTAGGGGAAAGAACTGGAGCTGTTCCAGCTTCCACTTTAGACCAAATGACGGGCCTGTCTTTTTCGAGTAACATAATTACTTCGCCAACAACAGCTCATGAGCGACAGGTTGTTAATGAATTACAATGTATTCTCGACCAAAGTGTACAGCAAAATCAGCAGCATCAAAAGGTAGCTAATGATATCATGTCGACAGCGAACAATATCACGATAATGTCTACGAAATCTTCAGACAGCAGTAATAGCAACAGCAACACAAGTAGTAATTTCGACGGGGCCAATTTGAGCTCTATCGTTGTTCCAAGTTCAGTTCCACTGGACTTGCAATTTCCAACTGATAATATTCATCAGGTGACGTCAGTTAGTTCAGGAGTTAGTTTTAGTGAGGCTATTTCAAATCCTCAGTCGTATTCTAATTCGTCAGTTCAGCAGACTGTACAAACTGTTGTACAGAATATGAATTCAATGTCTCCCGTGATGTCCAGAAGTTCCAGTATGGACCATTCAATGGAGATGAATGCTGAGCAGAAGTTACTCACTGAATTATTACCAGGCTCTGCTGAAATGTTAGTCTCAGTTCCAAATACGAACACGATGTCTTTGAGTGTTCCAGACTTAAGTGTAGCGAGTTGTATTCAGCCTGGAACGAATGGAACAATGATTAAAGCTGAACCTGGCTCGAACTTAATTAGCAGTGTGAGTTCCACAGTAAATGGAAATAGCATAGCAATAGCGACTAGTAATATCCTAAGTCACAATATTCAGGGACAGCAACATCAACAACCAGGGTTGAATTCAATGGTGAATTCAATGGGTAATAGTGGGGGAGTGGTGTTTAATAATGTAGTGGGGGATTTGCAAGGTCATCAAGGGAATATTACAAATGCTATCACTCAAATGAGTGACAATGAATTGATTAATTATATTAATCCGAGTTGCTTTGAACATAATTTGATGTAGAGGGGAATGTGAGATTAATGCAAGCAGAGTTTATTTTTGTCGAGGTGGGTTATCTCTTGATTTCATGACTATAGGCGATTTAATTTAGGTTTAAGTTAGGTGGTTTTAATGTACAAATCTGTAAGACTTCACTTAAGAGAGTAATGAGTAATATTAAGATGTACGTGTGTAAATAAATTACTGTAAATATGAAATATATTCTTGTATAGTTAAACGAGATTATATATGCTACGTAATTGATTGTGTAAATAACAGTGTAGTCACGTATCTCATGTTTCAATGAATTAATCCAAATATAAGTGTATTATTATTGTGTATATTATTTTGTATATTTGGTACAATCTCTATTGTAAAACATTAGTTGACCAATTATATAGATATTTGTTTGAAGACGTTGCCAATTGTTGAGCGTTTTATTTCTGTATATACTGCAAAGAATGGAACATGAGCTATTTTTGATGTTGCAAGGTTCAAACTTCGAAACTTTGATGTGCTGCTATTCCTTGTGTAACTTTGTGTGATAGCTTAGGAATTAAAAGGTCTTTACAGGTTCATAGAGGATTTGGATCGAAATGGAGACGTTTATTTTCATAGAAAATATAAAGGCAGTTGTACAAATATAATTAAGTACCATTTAAATTCTTCGTGTAAAATGTAAATATTTGTTGAGATTGAATAAATTATCATTCCTCGTTAACAAAATTCATAGACATTAATTTCAAGTCATTCATCTAAAATCATAAAATATCTAAAATATGAAGTGTGGTTTGTATGAGGAAATGATCTGAATTTCATTTAAAAAAAGTGAAAACTAGTGTACAGTCATTTTTAAAGCACTCTTATCGTCTTATCGGAAATCATAGTGGAGTAAATCTTGCGTGTCACTTTGATAAGTATTGGAATGGACACTCAACATTCTTCTGGAATGGTCTGCAATGTGCTTGCTGGAACTCTGCTCTATTTTTGTATATTTTTTTGTCTCAGCTATTGCATTTCAATCTAGAAACGTCTAGATAGTCGTAGGATCTTTATGTTCTGCATTCGTTTATGTTGAGTCATAGTATCATGGTTTAATATCATAGACTTTACTTTATTGTGGTAGTAATATCAATCACTTTAGTATCATAGACGTTTTAGTCTATGGTTCAATGAATGAAAACCAATTAATCAGTGAATAATGACTTTCACTGCTGACACAATGGACTTTCTCGCATTCCATGCAAATACTACAACAAATAGCAAGTAATGCTCAGGCCTTTGTTCACTTTCCCCAAGATCGATCATCATCATTCAACACATCATCATCATCATCATGAACATGGAATACTACAAAATTAAAAATAGATCTATAACCACAAAGAAATGCGCGTATCCCTATAAGCCTGATGCAATATCTGCTCTATTAAATTCATGACTCACTTTAAACGACAAAGCTCCCCATTAAAATTAGTAGCAATTACTCTGCAATATCAATTGACGAAATTCGGCACTACATTCATCCTTATCATCATCATAATATATTCATAATTCATTACGGATGCGCGCGCAGGTCAGTTCCCTCTCTAACCATACCTTACCACGCACGCACCCTCCCCTACCGAATTATCAGTTACTTTTGACTTCTCCCTTACTGTGAATATCCTAATTACGATAAGGTTAATTGGTCATTTAATTAATTAATTACTTTACTTTTACTTCGTTAGTTATTCTAATTAAGTGAGGGTGTGCATAGGTGTATTGTGGG
>Ga0194135_10001926_pt1 | contig 12542 bp, 11 predicted proteins | sample LitLau_LLRF_2013_FD_134024 | JGI IMG/M metagenome (GOLD analysis project Ga0194135, IMG submission 134024) | Freshwater sediment microbial communities in response to fracking from North America - Little Laurel Run_MetaG_LLRF_2013 (version 2) | ecosystem: Environmental > Aquatic > Freshwater >... | reverse complement strand
GATTGAATTTAAAGTTACACATAAACGAGTCAAAGGTCATAAAAGTTGTTTGCTTGTTCATTGAGATCACACCAAGACTTCTGTTAATGAGTATTACATTTTGGTTAGAGTCTATTACAGAAGCTATACATGTTTTAGCTAGCTTGTTTAAGAAGGAACAGCGCTTCTTTAATTTGAGTCGATTTTGAAGATTTGACACAAGGATTTGCTGAGTCTTGTAGAACGTTTAATTGTTGTTGTGTCTTCAAACTAATGTCATGATGACTCATGCTAGTCATGAAGGAGAGTTATATGCGTGTTTTATGCTTAGCCTTGGTTCATTTGCTTCCTTTGAGCCTTTTTCCTCAGCATAGAAATGTTATATCGGGCAACCAACTAGAAAGCAAAATAATGTCGAGTTGTTACAATTGAGGATTGGGAGAGATGGTTGGCTTATTATTCAATATTATATGACGGATGAGAACCTCTGAGACGAAATCTGTGTAGATTATATGATTCCTCAGGTTCTGCGAGCGTCTTGCATTTTTACTTTGTTGTTGTAGCACTCTATCCTTATTGCTCGTGATTGAGTGCAATGAAATGGGTAATGAAGGAGACCGAATTGATTGAGGAGTTTGAAGTCCCCAATGAATCGCAAATATTGGTGTCAAAACAAAGAATTTCCATCCCATAATTCGAGCTTCGAGTACCTGTCAGTATGAAACAGATTAGATTGATGATATTTAGTCATCCTTCACCAGGACGAATTTGAACTCTCGAGTTTTGATAACGAAGCGAGATGAGCTAAACTGCCTAATAAAGAATTCATGTATGTAAAGCTTACCTGAGAACTCCGCGTGAAGCCGTAGCCAATGAAGCGTTCATCGTGTTTAGGTATATCGTCCGTACTCACATAGAATGGCTCGTAGTGGTTCATTTTATTGTCAACATTGTGTGATATTTTTATGGGATCTTCTTGCAAATTGCTTGACATCCAACTGAAATCAAATTAGAGCAAAAGCTTCATCAGTTTTTGTAAGTTCCAACGGCAATTTTGCATATTTTGAGACTCACGCAGAGTAGTTTGATGCCCAGTGACCATATCGGTAAATTTTTAAATGAAATTGTCTCGCAAGACCTCGTTTGACGTGCGCAATTAGGTCTTTCTTGGAGCTGGGGTAAGGCAGCGATTTGTCTAACTCGAACACTGGTACCACATAAGCACATCTGCAATCGGGGAGTAAAGAACGAGTTTAACACGTGGTGAAGCATGATAAGACCTTATGATTAAGTAAGTGTTGCTTTAAGCTGATTATACTTGTGACATTTGGATCGTACGCTGTTGTAAAATTCATTAAGCGCGTAAGAAGAATTGGGTCTTGGAATAATGTCTACATCAGTCATGAAAACCCAAGGAGTTCCACAATTCTGAGAGTAAAAGAAAGAATGAAAGCCCATTAATATTCCAGAAGACTTCTATGGAGTGATAAATATTTAAGCAATGAGATTCGTATCATTTCTTACTTTTCTCGCAATATTTCTCATGTGGTTCTGCGGATATAAGCTGTCTGCATCGAGGAAAACCATTTTCTTCATTAAAGTAATCATGAACTCATGAGGTTGTCCGCAGGGATGATCATTATCACTGAAACTCTCCCAGAAAGAAGTTTCATTTAGGAAGTTTGGAGCTTCAAAGTTGATTGGCACCACAAGATGAATGGAAACGGTTTGAGAGAATAAAACGTTGCATCTCTTCATGTAAGCGACGAAAACAGTCAAAATTCCGAATTCTTCTTCGTTCCTCACGTATACAGCTAGGGAAATTGGGCCCAGCCATTTTTCGGAAACTTCTCCAATTGAAGCAATCCTATCTATAGAACCCTGTGTGGGTGCAACCATAATAGAGATTAATCAATTGAAAAGCTTCACAAGAGGAGTTGTCAACTTCCGATTACACTTTGAACGAAGGTTACATCGTTCTACTTTTCACGATCAATGGAGCACAAAATTAGTGATTTCTATCCAACTCGCACTCTCATCGTTTCGCCACATTTTTAGTAGGAGAGACGCGTTAGAGGAGATGCATTTTATTTAGTTGCATAATCATGAACTGAATTGGTTTCAGTCTTCTTACCTGTGTAGCAAGGCATACGTTAAAGTTATTCGTCAGTTTGCTCCATAACTCTGCAGGCCATACCCAGTCATATATTTTTATCTGTAAGTAAAAATAATCCACATAATCACTTAATATATTATGCTGCAAGCAATCATAGCAGAGAGATATATTTTTAGCATTCATGACGAGACTAATATCATACTTTGAGATGAGCGATACAAAAATTCCGAGGAGTACAACTGTGCAACGTGGGGAATATATGGATTCTCAAAGGTTACTCAACCATATTAATAATCCGGAAGCAAAAATAGTTCATTGATAGAAAACTACACAAGATTAAAAGACCCATGTGACGTTAATCCCATATATATGTATTATTATGGTAGGCGAACATGCATGAGATTTGATAGTACAAATACAACATAAATCTCTGACAGTGTATATGTTTCGTAATTGGTTCAAAAGGACAGACGAATCGGAGAGATATACAAAAGCAAATAAATAATTAACTATACACACTCTCCATAAGCTTATGATTTTGCCCACGCACACGTAGTTATATAGTAGTATTTTAGCATTGATTTCTCATGACATGCTCTAGCAATTAATAAATATGCCTCACCATTCGTCGGTCATCTAGTCTAGCTCGAGACCAGGGAATATCAGGGACTAATGGATGTTTATTACTTTCTGTATCATTCGACGCGTTTCCGAGGCCTAAATTGACGACCCCATGATTGTTGTTGTGATTGCTGAATGGAGATATAATTTTGTAGCAAACCGGAGATGGTTTGCCTCGTGAAAAGTGAATTACTTGGTTGGCACACAGTAAAAGGATAAGAGCCAAAAGCACAGCTTGGATGTGGCGAAAGAGGAAACGGCAGATGTAATTGTTTGTGCACCATCGCATAATTTTTTTAGGTTTCTGCTCCCTCGCAGAGACTTATTGATCAGGTACGTTAATTATAATGATTGTAAGTTGTAATTTGATTGTATATAAGTATATAGAGTTGGTTTGGCAAGATAGATTTTGTATATTGAGTATTTAATATATGCGTATAGTTTATTTCTGCTACATTGTAAGTGATTGACACATATTTCCCAATTATGGAAACTATTATTGGTACTGCTCTCGCTCTCTCCTACGAACGATGGAGACTTTCTCTGGACCAAAAGGGAATATATATATATATATATATATGTATATATACTACTACGCTAACTATAGAGCATAATACGTATAAAGTGTATCATTGTATGTGATGATGATAACAGAAAACACAAGCAACAAGATAAATTGCATAGTCTTCTTCAGTATATATGACGAGTAATACTGACTTTCTCCGGGTACTTTTTGCTAGTCTCTGTAGACTCTCTTTCTCTGAGGAACCCGGTGGCTCGTCTTCGTTTTTATACACGAACGCAATCGCACTCACAAAAATCAATAAGATTTCTGGTGCATCTTTGCTTATCACAAGTAGTAGCCTACTTGCCTGTAATCAGAAAAAGTGTGTGTGTGTGTGTATGGGCGTTCATGAATCTTTACTGAATTACTAAAGCTTTTCACACATACACTGAATAGGGCGGAAGTTGTTGATGTACGTATGAATTACTCAACGTCTGATTTATGGGATCATTTGCTTGGCTTCCTTCATGTATGACTACACTCTCTCCCTTTATACAAAGTTTATTAGTACCATAGCCAGGCACAAGAACCACAATCAGCGTTGAACATGGAAAATTCTTGAATTCTTCATGTGCAATAACAGAAAACGCACTTCCTTCACCGAGTAATTTGAGTTATTTGGGCGTGTATATGTACATATGTATGTATCTTTTCTTTCTCCACTTAATTAACCCTTATTACTTTACCATGAGCCAATTAACTAAAAGACAGACTGATAATGAACGAAGCAAATTCATGCCCGTGCACTTTTCACTCTGTAAATGCACGGGGAAAATGAAATGCATAGATAGGTGTTTGTCACAAGGAGTACCATTTTATGTGTCAGAGTAACAGAAACCTCAATCTATTTAAAATCTTGAACAAGGTACAAACTATAGAGTCTATTAATAACTTATCGACAATGATACGGTGCAACACTTGTCTACAAATTACCATCGACTTTAGTAAATCCTCATTAGTGCACACATTCTCTCTTTCCACCATCAAACTCTCCTTCATGCATCTCATCTCAAAGAAAAGTTCCGTATGCAAACATCATCATGTCTTCTTAAACTTCCATGTGCGTTGCTCATTCATGTTAGTTGACAGGAGTGACAGTAGTAGTGTAGTAATAGCAGTGACACTCTCTATTTAAGTACTAGGTTAGAGTAAGAGTACGAAAATGAAAGAAATATGCATCTCTTTGTATGTGCCAAGATGCAGTCAAATCAAAACCAAATGCCAAAAGCCAAAACCTACACAAAGCTAATCAAGTACGTACGTATTACTACGTACTATGACTATACTATATAGTATATATATATAATGGCGTACATTTGACATCATTTGACATTACATCGTACAGTATTGGTTAAGATGAAAGTCTCATTATAGATAGATCTTTACAAAAGTCTGAGGCTTTTCAGTCAATTCACGATGAAAGAAATCACTTTCACTAGTTTCATGGAATACATAGCGTGTATATTTGTGAAAGAGAAAGCATCATGACTACTGACTAGTATGTGAGTGTGTGTGAAAGCATGTGACACGCATACTACAATGTATACCGGAGAAGCCGGTGATGGTGGTGGTGGTGGTGGTGGTGAATTGACAGCACCAAAATACAATACCCACACACAGTACTGCGTGCATCTGATTCCTGCTCGGACCACGTCATTATTCTTCAGCTAAAAAACTATTACCACCGGTGAGTTTTATGGATAAAATTAATTAACGAGGCGATTTTATAATGCATACATTAACTGAGGGGATGTAGAGTTAAAGATGAAGGATTTTGTGTGATTTTGTCCAGCGTTTGGTACAAGCAAAAGTTAAAAGTATTGATGAGGTTTGGAAAAAGAAGGCTGTCATTTCGTCGTTTACATAATTTAACGTGTTTGTTGATTGGAACAGATTGAAGGATCTGAAGGCGCCCTGTAGTAGTACCCTAAGCGATGGAGTTTGTATTTCAGATCCCGTTTACAATTCTAGCAGTGCCGAACATCAAACTGCGGAAACCTTCATGGCTTGTGCAGCCGTCGGCGATGGTTATCTTCTCTTTGGCACTTTTCTCTTACTTTCTTGTAACTGCTGGTAAGTGGGAATGACAGTTATGTGAAGATTCGGATGAGTGAATGCAGTTAGAGCTTGGATTAAACTTATTATTGAGTCAGGTTAAGCTGAGATTCGGGTTAATTGGGGATTTTTATATTTTAGGAGTCATTTATGATGTTATTGTCGAACCACCAGGCGTTGGTAGCACAACAGATGAACGAGGAATCTCTAGGCCGGTAAGAATCGGTTTTAATGCATGGAAGATTATTATGTATTCAAAAGATTCTTAGTTAATTTCTGTGATTTTTATACATTTTTACAGGTTGCTTTTATGCCGTACCGAGTGAACGGTCAGTATATTTTGGAAGGACTTGCTTCCAGTTTTCTGTTCACAGTTGGAGGACTTGGATTCATCATTCTCTACAATAATCATGGCCAGGGAGGATCTTACAAATCTCATAGCAAATTAGGCTATTATCTCGTAACTGCTGTAGGTTTCATTTGCGTATTAGTGTCTGTCCTTACTACGCATATCTTCATGAGAATTAAGTTGCCGTAAGTTGTTGTCCATGATTTCTCGGGTTTGTTTACTCTTTGAGAACTGTTGTTGTGATTTGTAATTTTTTGTTTTATTTCAGGGGATATTATTTACACGCGTGAAAGATTCGTCATAGTCATATGCAATACATCTTCAACAGCCTTATATTTTCCCTTCTGATACAGAATCCTCAATATTTACCCAACTCATCATAATCATCGAGGAACTTATAATGACATTCTTATAATAATAATCAACTGCACACTCAAGTGACTGACTACCCAGCTATATTAATTTATCATGTAGTTTTATGTCTAAGCACAATGCTTAGACTTTATATCTCTACGAAGAATTTGGCAAGCACATCAAGTTCCACGTTGTAGCTAACAAATAAAAATGTCTCTGTTATTCTATCCTATTCAGAAAGATGTCGTCTATGAATGAATATTGTATACGGTAAAACGATTTGTTCAATATTGAATAATAATGTCTATGTTTCCTTATTGACCCTATTCTGACCTAAATTTATTCAGTCCTAACATAAATAACCATGCTAAAAACGTAATTGAACACCCTAAAAGAAAACAACGATTTGTCGGTGATGCTAATCGGTTCTAGAGCATTAAAGGATTGCTGCTGTGGTATCGATTTGAATCAAGAATGAAGACTCATGTTTCACAATAATGTCCTCTGAATGAACATACACAAAATCAATAACGAATGAAGAACCCATAAGTTATAGAGACGATGGAAAAGACGATGAATTGACATTTCCCGTGGTTTGCGTAGGTGGAGATTGTGTCGAAACTGTACAGGAGAATGGAAACGTAAGAAGTGTTTATGAAAAGTTTGGGAGAGAACACAGGCGCATGTAGAAAGATGAGAGACGTTTGGATTTGCACGAGGCAAGGTGGTTTTATATAGAACAGAGTACGATCTTCTAGACGAAGAAACTCCGCATTAGAGTATGTTATCTCATAGGAGGGTTGTCATCATCCTTGGGTTTTGCAAGGAATATATATATGGGCACCCCAATGACGTGTCGGGTGAACCGAAATGCCTTTTCTACTTTGCTCCCGACTCTTCTCGGTCCTTTCCTCATGTGAGTGCTGAACAGTACACACTCTCTGCCAATTTCCTACAAAGATTAAACTATTTTCGACATTTTTCTGTTAAAAATGTAAGCCTATTCGCTTATTTAGTCGCTCTTTTGTAGTCGACAATAAGCAAAAACAATCAACGTCACTCATGGTAAGTCTATCCTCTAATATTTTTCATACTTTTATTTAACTCGTTCTCATGAAGATCGAGTTCGCTCGAGAGATAGTCAAACTCCCATGCTCAGACTAGGGGCGATTGAGTAGTAGCAGTAGGAAAGTTCGTTAAACTTAATCGACTTTTAAAATTAATTCTTATCAGGATATCAGGTTGATAGGAGGTAAAAATCAATCATGAGTATAAGGAAATAACTGAAGAACCATAAAAACGGGTTCAAGGGCTTTGTGCTGGTGTCATTTGTATAAGTTCTTAGAATCTGACTCAATATCAGACTCTCTCACGAATGCACGCCTTCCAACATGTATCATGGTGAGCTTTGAAGTTCTCACTCTTGTACAGAGTGAGCCATGGGCCATGACTTCCTCGAATGAATGCACTGAAGGTTACTCATACTTTATTCTTACACACATATTCATTTGAGAAACTTGATCTACTCATTATTACAAAGAAAGGAGTTTGAGATTATTGAGATTCGATACGAAGTCTAAAAGCACAGAAGGAATTTGGTTAGGGAAATGGGAAATGGCCAGACTCCCACAAATGAATACTTGAAAGTGATCGATGGTGGTGATGATACTCAATACTTGGAAAAGACCTTTCACCCTTTTCTTTGTTAATCTCATATCATCTATTCTCGTAAAAGGTTAAGAGGATGTTAGGAGCCTGGGACAGATTATATGATGAGTTACTCCTTCAGATTCGAATTGCTGAATGTAATTTTTCTTGAGATTAGATTTAAGGTGGGGTAAGAAGTACAGATGAAGAAGAGTGTATATCTTGTGTTCATGTCCGCTAAATGTTATAATATGTTGTCTGTATATCAAAAGTGTATGGATAATTGTATATAGTTTCCCATTCCCTGCAATTTTAGAGAGAGAGAGAGAGAGAGAGAGATGATGAGGTCGGTTGATTTGTAATAATGTGAACAAGGCTGAGAGACTGACTGCTTGTAATTAGCATATTTGTACATTTGTAACTGGAGTTTCTCAGAACATAATTCATAGAGTGCATACACACATAGCATCATAGATGTAATCTACAACATGAAGTAGTAGTTAGGAGTGTCAGGAGTCGGGGAGTTGATTAAATGAATAGAAACTAGATTTCATTAAGAACCATCATTTACTTTTTAAGTATGAGAGAATAAGGAGATAAGAAAATACTACCATGACTGACGCGCATACAACAAAGGTCGAATTTTGCTGTGAGAGGTTACTTCGTTTCATGTTCGTAGTTTTATGTTCCGTATCACTGAAATACAATACAAGTCTATAAGTTTAGAAGAAGGATTTGCCATTTGATACAAAGAAAAAATAAGTAATTTATGACGGGAATGGTATTTATTGAAACCTACATTTTTTTAATTGTCCATTGTTATTGCAAGAATAATTATGAATTAGTTCATAAAATTTAATGCCATCTTGGTAATTGAATACTATCGATTTTGGAATTGGTCGGAGATTTCGTTCGGGTATCAGTTCATGTGAGACTACGGATTCAGTTCAGGAAAGAGTTCAGCTTTCTTATTTAGTCTATCGTTGTCATTCGTTGTAGTCCAAAGTCTCGAGAGGAAACAATGTGAATTGTGGGTATATATAAGTTGGAACAAGAGCCATTTCTGAATTATATAAGCCAAGTTCGTTTCGAGAGTTTTGATTCTTAATGTTATTGAAGTGAGAGAGACTGTATGTCCTTCATTGTTTGTTTTATTCAGGGTTAAGAAATTTGTACGTTGGAATGAGCTGGAAGTCCACCAAATTATCATCAAAACTTGAGATTCTGAGTGGATACAAAGGAACGAGAACAACAAGAGAAGCAGTACATCTTGCAAACGAGTATTTAAGGCTTTGTTATTGTTAATCCGATCTTCCAACAAGAGCCAAAATGTCAACAACGGGTACTACCACCATCAAGGATAAGCCATTATTTGCCATCACGCCTGCTGCAAGTTTAACATCTGTAGCAGTGGAGAGCCCTAATAGTGGGAAACCATCGGATGTTGCAATCGGAATGCCATCGTCTGATTCTACTGCGAGGCTGATGCCTACTCCAACTGATGACATCGCGAGTCAAGATTCACGGGAGTCTTTGCTTGTGGGGGGAAGGAAGGAGAGTTGGCTGACCATCTTCTCCCAAGTCTTCATTCCATTCATTATTGCGGGACTTGGAATGGTCGGAGCCGGAGTCATCCTCGACGTGGTCAAGGTAAATTGACAGACTTATGGGGTGACCTGAGATTTCAATGTTTGCTTACTTTGCAAGAAATGCTGAGTTATGCATCCTCCTTGTAAACGTGTAGGATTGGGATGCATTCACCCAAATCCCCGAATTCTTGATCCTGGTCACACCTCTCCTTGGTCTAAAGGGAAATCTAGAAATGACCCTCGCGTCAAGACTTTCAACTCATGCGAATCTGGGACACATGGATGTCTCCACCAACCAAAAGTCCATTTGCATGGGGAACATGTGTCTAGTTCAGGTAAAACTGCCTGAGACAAAATTATGTAATGAACAAGAATTCATACAAACTATTGCGTGTTCACTGTTCAATCTCTGGTCTGGTTCTGTACAGGTCCAAGGAGTGGTTGTAGGGTTTCTATCATCAATGGTTGCAATATTTATCGGCGTGATTCTTCCAGGAACCAAACCTTTCAATTTCGTCAATGCCATTGTTCTATCAACCAGTAGCATTGCTACAGCTGGAATTGCTAGCTTTGCTCTTGGTAAGCGTATAATATATTATTGACTTGTTTATACTTGCATAAGAAGGAGTGATCACATACAATTTACTGTCGATTTCTGTTTAATGACTTCACTTTTTATTCTGCAGGTGGTCTTATGATTTTTGTCATTCTTACCTCACGAAAGTTTAACGTGAACCCTGACAATATTGCCACTCCCATTGCCGGAACTGTGGGTGATGTAACTACCCTAGGTCTATTAGCTGCCATTGCATCAAATCTGAACAGCGCAGCAGGTACGAGAAATATAAATCTTGTGTCTCATTGAAACTATAAAGTGTAATATATTTCAATCCTGAATGTGAATTATGAATATTGTAGGAAGAACTTATGCTTGTCCAATAATCCTAACCTGCTACCTTATCCTCACCCCGATTCTGGTTTGGATGACCTACAAAAACGATTTCACACAAAAAGTCCTCATTAGTGGATGGACACCGGTCATTTCAGCCATGCTTATCAGCAGGTGAGTCATCGATAGTTCTTAAAATGACTCGTGCTACTAAATCACTGACTGATTAATCGATCGTACGATTTATTTAGCGGTGGAGGATTGATTTTGGACAAAGCAGAGCAAAAATTTGCGGCTCTTGCTCTTTACCAACCAGTAATTAACGGAGTTGGAGGAAACTTGGTCTCTGTGCAGGCAAGTCGAATCTCTACTTCTCTGCATCGAGATTCAAATCCTGGTCAGTTACCTGATGGTATTACAACTTTCTGGATGACTCCTTGGGAAGTTTTTGGGAAAAAAGGTGCGTCAAATTCACTTGAGTTGTTAAATTTCCGAGGTGCGGTAAATTAATCAACTGTTTCGGTTTTTCTGCAGGGGTTGACTCCGTTGCTGCCAGAGTTTTGCTTGGATTGGTTGTTCCTGGTCATCTTATCTTTGCAGCTGTGACCTACATGATCTCATCGGACTCGCAAAACTCACTAGCATTTCTCTTGCTTTATCTTATGGCTGCCATTATTCAGGTAAGCTTCTCAGGGGTCATGTGAAACTATTATTTGACCTACATTTTGCACTGACAGGAAGTACAGTGTAAAATTATGCTTTCATTTTTCACAGGTTGGATTTTTACTCTACTTGGCTCAAGTTCTCATTCGTTGGCTGTGGTTGAGAAAGATTGATCCTGATACATCATCAATTCCGTACCTAACGGCTTTGGGAGATTTAATTGGAACTGCATTACTGTTTGTTGCATTCGAAGGAGCTGATTTCTTTTCGAAAATATCTTCGTAATTTAATTTTCATGGTCTTTGATCGAATATGTTGACTCAAATGATTCCTTTAATTCCGGACTGAATCTCTGACATCATTGAACCCTGGTCGACTTCGAAAATGGAGTGACTATAACTATAAACAATTGTTTTACGTAGTTTCACAGTAGTAGATGATATCTATATGTTATTATTTTCAGTTATCTTTCGCAGTACACATATATAGTCTCATTTTAACAGCATATAATGTCCAGCTTAAATTTTAATTTTACATAACAATAACTTTTAATCTTTCAAGTTTCATGTCACCACAAGTCTATAATTGTAGTGGTTTCAGTTTCGCAAATCCTGCTGAAGTTTAGGTGATTTAAAGTACCTGTTACTTGTAGGAATGAAGTATTTATGGAGAAACTGACCTATATAAACATCTCTCTGATTTCATGTATCACTGATATATGTATTTGTAGAATCAGAACCTATATATGCTGCGTGTTGGATAAATTGTACGAAATACGATATGAAGAATACGATTGCAAATGTAAAGCGTCTCATATCTCTGACTTGATTTAAAGGAAAATGTAACTTGCAACGATTTTATAGTCCATCTAGCAAACATTTATTATTATTACCAAGAAGAATTTAACATTTTAAGAATGCTAATTTTTAACATACTACAGATTCCTCTCGTAGAAAGATACACGATGATAGTAGCAATAATAAATATTCTTCTAGATGTATTTTGACTGAACACCTAGATATGTTATTCAAAGTAGATTCAAGCAAATTGTATTGCTTATAATATTTTAACTTTCAACTAATTAATATGCTATTCGATTTTAGATTGAAAATATTGAAACATTTTATATTTTATAATCCAACCTGATGAATTCCAATATATATTCGAATTCAAGCACATCATGATGGATCTGATTTTAATAGAATTTGTACTGTTTTATTATCATTCCTCTTTCTACGTCCCTATTACTTTTACTTGTACATCAGAAATTATTGAGACGCCTTACTACTTTACAACCGTATTATCATAATCATCATCAGCAACTCCAATATGATATATGATATATATACATGCGTGTGATGTAAGACCTGTAATACTAAAAGGTGATCGTTGATTTAGCAATAATAAAGAATTTAAAACCCAAACCTGTCTTAATAATTCTTCTAATACTTCATCACTTCATCACGGTGCAAACCTATACAGCCCATACACAGAACCACTACTCATTTGTATGCAATTGCATAAATAGTTCAAATACTTCAATTTGAGTGTAATTCAGACATTCGATAAATGATTGCTTCAAAGATGATGATGAGCCAGGAATTCTAGAAACGGAGTCGACGCTCATGCAAAGTATTGCAATGCCCGAGAGAGACGAGAGACAAAGAGAGAGAGAGAAGAGAGAGAGAGAGAGAGAGAGAGAGAGAGAGAGAGCG
>Ga0194135_10001925_pt1 | contig 12545 bp, 6 predicted proteins | sample LitLau_LLRF_2013_FD_134024 | JGI IMG/M metagenome (GOLD analysis project Ga0194135, IMG submission 134024) | Freshwater sediment microbial communities in response to fracking from North America - Little Laurel Run_MetaG_LLRF_2013 (version 2) | ecosystem: Environmental > Aquatic > Freshwater >... | reverse complement strand
TGCATGTGTAGTAGCGTGATTAAAGGCTTCTTTCTCACACTCCATCAATCATGAAGGAAGGAGAGAAGACTCGTTCGTCTCTTCTTACACCACTTTGCCAAGAATTCATCAAATCTGCTACTATCTATACGAGAAAAATATATAAAGGTCTCTGAACAATATACTATAGCTTCTCTATATTAAGCTTCCGCTGCCACTGTGAATTATTAATTAGACAGGATTTAGGATATTGGCACGCGGATTAATCTCCACATTTGTCTTCAATCATCCGCTCGTCTTCTTCCTCTGAAGCGCTCTTTAATGTAAGGAGACACATACTATATACTAACTAGAGCCGTCTTTCTAATTGACAAACACACACTCTCTCTCTCGCACCCTGTGTCTAAGGAATAGCAACAGTGTGTAATGCAACGAGAGAAGAGAGAGAGAGTCATTAAGACACGGTGTGGTCATGTTCCTTCCTAATTAATTTCCTTGTTTATTAATCTACTCCAAAGGCCCTTCTTATTCTTCCTCCCCAGAACACGCTCTCGAGAGTCGATGAAAGGTCTTTACCTTACAACAAACCTACTTGAGTTACAAAACATCCGTCTCAAGGAATCATTGAGGTGGAAAGAAGAAGGTTGGTGGAAGACGAGGAGACACCATTTGTTCCTGTGTCTTCATGATCTTTAGTGGGCTGATTCATGTATGCGTGTGTATATATATATTCCTTCGAAGTATATTTATATCTGTATACAGCAGATTTTGTAGATTCTCGTTTCTTATACGGAGGGACGAAGAGTTCGAGACTATTTACACGCTTCATATTCATGTGTGAGTTGGATAGAATGAGTAATAGAGAAGTGTACGGAGAGATGACTGTTTGGAATGTTTAAAGAATGTACAGGAAATTGGCACACTCTCACATTTTACGGTGCCACCAACTGAGCCATGAAATAATTCAGAAGAAACAGAAGTAAGAACACACGGGGACAGAGCTAGAGAGAGTTTTAAGGGGATATATGACTTTCCTACCGATAATAATAATTAACCTTTAGCCTTTGATTAAAACGGTGGAAGAAAGATGACCCATAATTCTCATTGGATGACGCACTAATAGAAGCATTGATAGGCCATTAGAGAGTTGATAAGTGAGTGATGATGGAATGTGATAACCTTTATAGGATTATTATGGAAGAAGATAAAAAGACACTCTCTCTCACGACTGGGATATGAGAGAGTGACTTTCCAATCCAGGTAGGCAGCAGGAAACAAGAGAAGTGTGAGAGGTTTGCTTCTCTTTGATCAAAAGCCTCTCTCAATTTACTACCAAATGACCCAATCAATGTCCACATAATAAGTAACGATTATTGAAATGAATCACGCATATCCACTCTTTCAAAAACGACCTTACTTACAAAGAGCTCCATATACATTCTTGGTTCCTTTTAAATTTTTTATTGGTCGGGAAATAAGACTTGTCACTACTGTTCACTTAATACTTTCTATCCTTAATTTCATTTATGTCTTTCCTTGACATCTTACAGCATAATATGTTCAGTTTACTAGCAGAGGGTACCATAAGTATGAGCTGAATGAAGAGTCAACTGTCAAATCCTGTTTTCAAGAATTTGTCTGACATACATACATTTACACTACTCTCGGTATTTATATTTTAGTACGTTTCTTATTAGCTTCTGGTCTATCTCCCTCTTTCTTTGAACATTTTACACACACAGTGTTTTCTACTATGTGCGAGTTATCCTTTTCTATCTCTCTTGGTGTGTGAACTATGAACAGATGATACACTAGTGCTAGCATTGTATATTATATGTACGTGTTGAGGTTTGAAAATTACGTGTTGAAGTGTAGGAATGATACGATGATGACTAAGTGGGGCACTCCAATTCCCTAGGTCTCAATGTTCTCCGTTCCATTAGGTAAATTACTTTTTTAATCTTATACATACTCTTATATAGTGCCGAAGAGTCTGAAGAATCATCAATCTATCAACCGCAGTGTGTATATAATACGGCGTTCTACAATAAACTCTTGTGGATCTATTTCCAGTATCAACAACACTGACTAACTTTGAGGAGATAAGCTGGAGGATGAAGGTTGATAGTACCCGTCTTTCTTAAGCCAACAACATGGAATTAAATAATGCCATTCTTTTCCAAACCACCGTTTCTTTCGCAGTACAACAACATCTACTTATTGATTAAAGTGAAAGTCACAAAAGATTTAATGGCAGCAAAGTGTCGTTTTTATTCAAGGATTTATTGATACTTCAAATTGGTGAAAAGAAGAATTAGAATCTCTTGATATCATCTCTAGCATTTCGAATTTTCTTATTGCTCGCTATGTGTTCCTTATTATAGCTCTAAACTGGCAACGACAGTAAACTGTCTTTTGAATTAGTGTGTGGTAATTGGAATAGTCGTGTAGATTGATTGCTTCCCTCTGCGTTAAACTGAAGAGAGCTGTGAAGTGAAAGACTGAAAAATTACGAAACTCAGCTCTGGTTTTTATGTAACGACAGACGGGAAATTAAATTAGGGGGAGTTAAAGAAAGTAGATACGTTGGCAATAATTCATTTTTATCCGCAGTGCTCAGTGTTGTTGGTGGATGATGAGAGAAAGAGAAAGGTAGAGACAGAGAGAAAAGAAAGGATCGAAATACATTTCGCCCACTTAATATAATGACACTTGAAATGAAACAAAAAATGGGATATATTTTTCATTATTATTCTATTCCTTGCTTATAATACAATTTGGGAAACACTTGATGAAGATGATGAAATTCTGCCTCTAGATCTAGCAACAACTCTTGTAGTCTTTTTGTATAGGGAATGAGTTTATAAGAATACCTCAACTTCATACACAGCATCAACATATACTACTGCTTCACCTTAGAAAATATGCGTTTTTGTTTCAGCATCTTCACTCTCGCTACTTGCTACTCATTATGGAGAAAGAGAATTTAAAGGAGACTCTTAAAGAGTAGGGAGTGGAATTTCTTAAGAGTTTGATTCCCGATTTATTTTAAAATAAGGAATGAAATGTATTTTAATTTTTATCCGTTGAATAATTTGGGAATCGGTCCGAAGACAGAACGAGAGTGATGGCTGATGGCTTACAAAATGCGTCACTGGTATTGCAATTTCTGAACTTTTGTCTAGCAGCAAAACGAAAGAGAGGAAAGGATCTTGGAACCTAGGAGGATTCCTCTATGAATAGGAGAGGAAGAAGAAAAGAGTTAATCTATCGTGGAGCATGGCATACTATTATTTTGCTATTGAATGGGATTAAAGAGCAAGGTTAAGTGCCAAAGACTATGAAAAGTTTGTGCTATTTCTGTTGTGTATTATGAGACATAAATGTCAGTGCAAAACAAGGCAAAACTTGGTGCTAATTTAGTAGTTTTGGAGTTTTAGTCGGATACTTGGAGTAACCAACATTTCTAACAGGACCAGACGACAAAAATGTCGCTGGAGAATGTTGCATACATAGTTTATAGTGGGTTTACAATATTATATACAGTTAGGCTGATTTACTTACTAGGCCTTTCATACAGTTTCAGTGTATATAACTAGGATGTGTATGTATGTGTGTGTTTTTCATGTGTCTTCAAATGAGTTTAGTGGGCAAAAGTGTAGTATCAATTTAGTAATACAAGCAATGTTATGTGCGTTATTAGACTGAGAGAAACGCAAGACCACCACGACCACTAGAAGCACCTACTTGAAAGACAGCAGTGTTCAAGGAGAAAGTTCTCTCTCGACTAATTCTTTTGTTCTGAATGACAAGGATAGATTTATATCCGTGTGGTAAGGGAAGAATTATATGATGCCTATACAAGTACACGTACTACGCTGTACTACAAACTCTGAACTATATATATATATACAGAGTAGAGGTGCTCCTTTGAGGACAATGATAACTCTCTGAAATGGAGTAGTGTAGCACCTCACATAAGAACATAGTTGTACCATAACTCCCATAATCATCATCAGGAATGGAACACTATGGGAAGCTCAGCGTACCACCGTGAGGGCTCCTACCTATACATACACACACACACAGTCTTCTAGTGGCCTTTGTGATTTACACAATGAACTACATTATCTGAACAAGAAATCGAACAGGATTTGGTAACAACGGAAGGAAGACGGAAGTCTCATCTACTCTCTTCTCGTCTTGATTGTACTTAAAGTGAGATAATTCTCCTATCCTATCACTACCAATACTTACAATTAGACGACCGTCGTCGAGTATGAACTCTCTTTTCTTTATTCGTGTAACCTCAAAAGATGATTACCTCCTCACGTTATCAACTATGTGTTACCGATCAATTTCGATTCTTATCATCATCTCATACATGTGTATACACATTACAATAGCAGAAGAGAATGAAAGACAGGTGCATAATGCTTTTCTTCACCCATATAGGTCCACAACTTCCTATCAAGTATATTACAGCTAGTGCCTGGAAATACCCCTACTTATGCACTCTTTTACATTCATTTATATATTTGATGGTAATCCATACTCATCCCTAGTACAGCTTACATCTTGGGAAAAGGCGATAGTCATTAATTTTTCAGTGTAAATCCGTCAAACCTCCTTAAATGTTCAGGAAGAATTGAAAGATGATGTCTGTATACGTTGCGAAACGCTTCTCTCTTATTTGTCTCATATAAACCCAGGAAAGTACGCATAATAGTAGTACATTTCTCAGACACATATGCTTTCCCTTAACACCCAATATGGATAAGTACTCAGACAAAATTGAACAGCTGCTGCCTTCAATCCATTTATGGTCCATACTAGTTACGAGAAGAAAGTATATTATGTAGGTGTAGATAGTATATAGGTGGGTAATATAGGGAAGTTGCACCAACGGAGCAATTTTGATACCCAGTGACCCTTTTGAATCATCTTTCCTCCCTCACAAGTGTTCTTTTATATCTCTCCTGTTTTTACTTCTTCAAAATATTTCACGTTATTTACTCGGGTAATAAACTCGTTGTTGTTGTGCCATTTAATCGGAAAATTACGGGTATGGTGAGACTCAATACCTTCAGGTAGAACTCGGTCACGCTTTGTTCTTAGGTGAGGTTCTGTAGGTGCAAATCGCATGCATAACAATAAAGTGTCAGTACTTCTATTTTCTGTTTCCGCCCATTATGTGTCATCTCATTCTACGCCTGAATTTTTCATTTAAAAATTTTAATCCGTTTCACATGTTGATGTGTTGGGGATTTCATTAATTTTCCCTTATTCCTTACAATTAGAGAGCAGATAAATTCCCTAGTGTCTTAGTTCCTAAGAACTAAGAAATGTTAAAAATAAGTTTTTAAACGATAAGGCAAATTTTCACGTATAGTTTGTTGTGATATAATTCAGTTACCAGCAGGATTATGTACTGACTTTGAAAATAAAACGCGATTTCCTAAATTACGCATGAACTAATGGTGACTTTGAACTGATGTAAGTAAAAGATCGTCTGAGACGGGACAAATTAATTAATTTTAAGTATTTAAAGTGACTCTTATTTTCCTAGTAGCAGCTGCTAGCTGAGATGCGTATGTAGTATGCATTTAATCGATTAGTTATCAATTAAAGCGTAAACGACTGTGTGAGTGAATGGTCAAGTTAAGTAAGCACTGTGCATAAAAATACATAATAATACACATATTGTAGTAAAGGAAAGTGTGCGAGTGTCTCTCGGTTTCAGTTTGTTATAATCCACATGCACCGAGGACCATACGCAATTCTCTTGTCTGGCAGAGTTCTTTTGTATTTCTCACCTGCCTTCGTTCTAAACTCCTAACCGTTACTATTTACTTTCCCCCTCCCGGGTATTTGTCATTGCACGGAATCTCTCATGCAATTATATGCTTCTCTCTTCATTCAAGTTGCAGAGTCAACCAACCAGTTCAGCAAGTCACATTAATGTTTTATTTAGCATGAAAGTCCTCCTCACATTCCATGCAATCCACTCAACAGACGTCATTGCAGCCATTACAGCTGCTCCTATTTCGTGCCTTTATATAATTCCTTTAGTAGTGGCTACGACTATCTTCGTATCAGTATATCACATTAGTATCAGAGATTACACAATCACTATGTTTTGTCTAGACTATGTATTATATACTCATAACTGATTGCGCACATCCAAATAGCCAACAATGTATACTATGCAGTCGTCTATATCCCACACACACACACATATGGTCGTATTATTCGATGAAAACAATTTCACAGACTGCAACAATATATTCAATATAATACGCTCTAGTTTTTAATATATTTTAAATTGGAAACACAAACTTATCCTGAAAAAGGACTCTAGCTGAGTTTCATGTAATATTCTGCGTCTCTGTCTTAAAATTCATTCGTCAATATGGTTAGATCCCATGATACATTGTGATGATTTATGATTCTCTTACTCTCTTAGAGTTAATGACATCAAACACATCACATTTGAGCAGAATATTAATGCATGAAATTGAAGTTCAGAATAAAGTAGAAACAGCTGGCGGTCACACTGAAATTTGGTAGCGTTTCATATCCACACACGAATATTTTTTTAGAGTGAGAAAAATGATTTAGAATAAAAAACAATGTTGATAAAAGGAAAAGATAGATATAAAGGAAAGGAGTTAGAGTAAAGGGTATATACACTCACAGAGAGAGAGAGAGAGCGAATATGTTTTCCACTTGAGAGAATAAAATGCGCCTACATTATCAAGTACCATTATCAATTTAATAGCGAGAGAGTGACCCTACAGGGCTTTCTTCCCGTCTGGGCTCTTGGTTCTTACAACTAGAAGACTGCACAGAAATTATTCCAGGTGGATTGAAATCAGATATTATAAACTCAGCGTACATATTCCTTTTTTATATCGCTGGAGGACTGAAAGTTGTGCCTCATCCGCTCAGATCGAGTGTGTATAATTCAATACCGATGTCGACTACATTGCTCCTTGAATAAAATTGAACCATATTGCACACTCTGGATTTATTGTATAACTGCCACATATGATGATGAGCGGATGAAAGGAAACTCCGAAGGCAGATCTGAGATTAATATGAAAGGAAAGGATGAGTTTTTTTAATGCTAAGGATTGGGTTTTGCTGACATTAAAAAGCGAACCTAGGGAAACGTATGATGATGAAATCACTTAACAATTTTGTGAGATTAATTGGGGATTAAAGGAGATTAGTGTTTGTGTGGGTAGATATAGAGAATAAGCGATATAGTTCCTTTCATTTGTGTCAGAGGAAGAGGATTAGCAATTACGTGGAAAGACTTTACATGGGAGTGTTTAAAAAGTCAGGTCTGAGTGAGTGGGTATATATATGATGGGTAGTTTAAGGAGTACATAAAAGAAGGCGAATACTCGGGGGAATGAAGTCCAACATGAGGGAAGGAAATAAAAAGGAAGGAAGCAAGAGAAGACAGAGAGTGATTTTTTGAGTGGGAAAGAAATACGAAAGGAAAGCAATCTCTCCATCGCTCATCCTCCTTCCTTCACGGTCTACTGAACGATTTCAGTTTTCGGATTGGAATGAAATTATTTACGAGAGCAATCCATGACTTCAATCCATTTGGATTGGACAAGCAATAAAACACCAATTCTTGACGGACGGATGGAGGCCAATATGTTATTGTTATTATGTCACAGTCCACCACACGAGTTACTTTGAATCATGGCTTGTACACTTACCACTTGGAGTAATTTTAAAAGAATCTATTCAACACTCTCAGTCATTCATTCAGCCAAGCCAGATGGAAAAATCGTGTTAGGAAATTCTCTATTTTTTCCTCTCTTTACTAGAATTTTATAGTTTTATTGGTTATAGTCGCTTTTAATCCGAATTCTCCTCTCATGTCTCTTGTAATTATTTCCAAAACACATTTCAGGAAAGAGACGTGTGGATGACGGATTGAGCGTTTTGCGCTGTCATGTTACGGTGGTTGCGCGAGTAGCAGTCAATTGTGTGTTTGTGTGTGTTCTTATTCAAATTAATGGATGAAATAGGGTTATTTACACGAAGGAGAGAAAGCGACGGCTAACTACCTAGCTACTGCAGACCTACACACTTTTGGATGTTTGCACAGCACAAGGACAAATTGGTTGAGTACACACAGACAACCACATAAAGCTCACGAATGTTACTTGGCGATAAGAAATGCGGAAGAGATCCCCACATCTTACGCTTAAGCTCTCAGAAACGATAACCATCTCAGCTTGGTTACAACGACAAACTTTGTTCAACACGAATCACCTTCTCGTCATAAGAATAAATTAAAATGAGTTTATTTGTAGTGGTGACCTTAAAAGGGACAAATTCATAGAAAATTCTAATCTTGTTTTTCAGGAACAGTTTCGTTGAAATGGAAATGAAGTTGACAATGACACCAGTTGGACTGCGAGAGGAGAAGGAAAGCGCACACAAGTATGAATTGTCTTTTTTGCGTATGCGCTTTATATATGTATATGGTCACAGGTAAACGTGACTTTTTGCGTGAACGTATGGGTTGAACGAGTTGTTAACTGATCTTGTAAATAAAAGAAGTTACCACTTGAAAAGAAGACAGGGAGAGAAAGTAAAAAGGAAAGTGGAGAAGAGTCAAGTGGAGTGAAGTACAAATAAATGAGATTATATCCTTCTACTTTTTATCGTCAATCAACAGGAGCGAGTATTTTCATCTTCACAAGAACAAACTCGAATTTTATTTCGTAACAGACAAATATACACAAAAAGTTTAAGTCAAGAAGACAACAAACTCAGAGAGGGAGAGCGTGAGAGAGAGAAAGATGACGACAAGTTACCGGAATATCCTAATTAACTCATGGAGACAGTTTCCGAGCTGCTTGATTGATACACAAAGTTCTTTATTATCCTTTCGAGACTCTGATTAAACCATAAAGAACTTGACTTGTGTTTCATTCATGTGTGTATGTGTGTGTGCGTGGGCCGCGTAGACAGGAAAGGAAGGTGAAATTAACCCGACTCGGAAGAGAATTAAGTAACTTGATACAAGGAGCAGATAATTAAGTTCATACAAAGATACAGTGTATTTTCGACTGCATTGCGTCCTAAGTTATGAACATATCTATTTCTTTGCACCTATTGAAGTTATAGTCAACTAAAGTTCAGAGATTGTATTGGGGGGAAAGCCAAAAAGGTGTGTGCTTATTATTTCCCGGATGTATATTACAAAGTGCTATATGTATGTTATTGAATAGTGACGGAGAGGTTTGTATGAGAAGAATCCGAAAAATACTAAAGAAAGAATGAAGGTGGGATTTGAATCGCATCTAAAAGGCAGAGAGTCAAAACATCGATCTGAATTAGATTAAATTCCTTGAGGAGGAGAAAGCAATCAGAGAGAGAAGTTTCCCTACAGAATTTCACTCCGTCTCACCCATTTTATTTCAATACTTAATGCCATGAGGGAATTTCTCACAAATCCGAAGACTAAAAGGCACACACACAACGCACACCATTTTCATCCTTTTTCTACATGCCGACTGCACAACAGTCTTTTCCTATTTACTTAAGTACACAGAGATGACCTGAGTAACTTCGGTTACATCTTCTGTCTACAAATCCAAAGACCGGATTTACATCTACAATGCCCTATAATGTATATTCGTCGATAATAAGAAGTATCTAACACTTTATAATATAGTGTATAGAACAAAGACTATTTAAAATAGACAAGGCTAGGTATATATAGATTTCAGTAACAGTTTCCAGATGAAAATGTGGCAAGGGAGAAAGGCAGAGTGGAAACTGACAAAGGGAATGATTTTGCTGGTGTGCTGTGGTCCTAGAGATGATCAGCGTTGTTGGAGTAAGTAATCACCGAAATTCAACCGTTTCTCTTGTGTCGACACAAGGAATCATAATATCAATGTAGTCATTAATTAAAAGTGGCTCGTTGGGTGAGTGTAAAGGGTGTGGTGTGTTTCTCTCAGTCTCTCTGTTTCTATTTGCTTCGACATCTTCTGTAATAATAGCCAACATATTCTCTTTCTCCTATAAATGGAAACTCGACCTTCAAAACAGAAACTTATTTCTTTCATATAAGGAAACTTTCATCGTATTTACTTCAAATTGTGTAGGTTAATGAGAAAAATATTTCTATATACTGAAGTTCATTATTTACGATATATGTTACTACAACTATGTCTCATGATGTCGAAATCTACCAACAAAAATCACCGTGAACAAACAGTGTGAGCATAGAGGAACATCATCATCTGCACAAAGTTCTTTCTCCCGTTCGTTGTTATCCTGTAGATTTTAAGTCTCGTCACCCACATTGGTAATTTCCTAGTCGCAAATAGTAAGGAAATGTAATAAAGTTCTGAGGGTTGCTGGGCGAGTGAGGAGGGAGGAAATTAACACGAAGGGAGAAGAGATCCCGGAGAGTTTATTTTGGTGATCAAAATGATGAAAGGAAATTCATCTCACTGTCTCTGACTTTTATATATCAAGCCGTATTATTTCTGCAGAATGTGATAAGCAACTATATATATATATATAGTGTGTACAATAGTGTACATCCTCAGACCGTCTCGTAGTCATACTTTTCGATCCATACGCAGACACATCATCCCGCTGTGTCAGCAATTATTCTAAAACGGTATTTATTTTAACGCAGAAATTACACACACACACACACACCCGTACCAACAACATTATACTTGGATACAATGTTGATACTAGTTTGGTCGACTATCGTTGTTAATTCATAATTACGGGCAGTCGGTGGTGGAATGACAGTAACACATTTAGAAGGATTAGTTTAAGCCCAGCAGTTATATACGCACGACGTACAATGTACACGTACATATATGGATAGGAAGATTCATAATGAATGTAGAAAGTAGCTGTTGGATAGAAATAGGACGGAGAGAGAGAGAGAGACGCCATTACTGCAACAAACGGAGGAACTCTCTCCGCTGCTGCTGCTGCTGCTTCTCTTTCCAGAGGCAGTCAAAGCAATCGATACCTTTCTTGGGCTTGCTGTGAACAAGGAGAGAGACTATATATATATATACGTATACTTTCTACCGATGCATCTCCCTTTCCATCATCATCATCATCCACCACCAACCAAAGCCCCCTACTACTTCCAACTGACCACACTGGACTCCAGGAATTAAACTATAACCAGCATCCTTTTTCACTTTCTCACTATCTCACTTCTTCATAATACAACCTGTCTCTAGTGGAATGCTTGTGTATACACCTAGGAAGGATGACAACTCGTGCTTTCACTGGGGATAACTGATTACTCAAATACCTCGCTGCATGTGCACCCACTCGCCTTCTACTACTACTACTACTACTACTACACCTACAACTACTACTCTCCCGTGAATATATATATATTCTTTCTGTACTCTGGCCCTCCCATCATTATCATGTGTAGTTAAATATCAACACGAAAACTACGAACGAAGCTATAATATAGTGTGCTTGGAGTTATGTTCAAAAAGCGCGTGTATTGTGCTACTTATTTAGTCACAAGGATTTTCCCTGTGTCACCACTTTCTTCTTATGCACTGTGGATATATGCATATATATATATGTGTGTTACAGGGAGCCGTGTTGTATTAGTAGGAAAAAAAACCGGGTAGCAAAGTGTTCTGGGTTTTTACTACACCCACTGGAAAGCATATGCACGCTACATATACTATGTATGTGTACTATTGTGTACGTAGTACGTGTATATATCATGACACATGTGGTCTCTTGCCTAACTGGTCAAGTGCAAATGTATCTATACATACTAAAAGTCTGCTTGAGTTAAGTAACTAGTTAGAATGGGAAATATTGCACGGAGAAAGCTATATCGCTAATGCATTTTAACAGCTTGGAATTTGTTTGTAGGTGTAGATTACTAGTTGCAAGTAGTTTTTCTTGGTGGGTAAAGAGGAGAAATATTCTGAAGAACTTCTTAGAGTCTGCATGTGGAATATATTTAGTTGAGGTATAGTATGAGGGAGTTTGTAGAAGGCATTGAGGAACTACACATATGTGTATACGAGGAAAGTCATTTTATGCACATTTGAGTATCGACACTAATATATATATATGCCACTACGTTAGGAGAAAGGTAAAGTTTTTGTAAATGGCACGTTGAATTAGATTCAAAGAGCACGAGAGAAAGAGAGACGAGGATAAAATGCCGTTGTCAAAAGGAAAAATAGTCCACACGCTACTTGTAAACTTTCTTGGTTATAAGTACGTATGAATGTATATGTACAATCATTCTTAAATGTCACGATTAGTTGAGGTCCATAGAGACACGTTCAGTAATTAAATTCAGGTCATTCTTGTACAGACTGACGGTATGGTAGATAATAGTGACCGGAATGAGTTAGTGTGAATGAGTACAGTGGTTTTTGAAAGAGCTGTGAGTAAAAAAGTAAGTACTAACCTTGGTTGGAGAAAGTGGTGGTGGAAACGACGGTGCTGCTGCTGAGAAATGGTGTAGTTCGTATGGATATTTAAGGGGACCCACACGAGCT